>SMFF01000013.1_pt1 | contig 207334 bp, 208 predicted proteins | sample 2456181 | NCBI WGS metagenome assembly SMFF01 (sample SAMN10132611, study PRJNA489261) | soil metagenome | isolation source: day120 antibiotic-loamy sand soil ammended with raw manure from dairy cow... | place: USA | collected 2015-04-01
CGACCAATGGTACAATCCAACAGACACTATCTAACTTCCACAAGAGAATGAGAGAGACAGTTGGTGTTGAGAGGCTTAGAAGTGGGGACATTAGAGGTCTAGCCCTACAAGGAGTCCTCATGATGAATGCCAGCTTCACTACCCTGAATAACAAGATCAATGCTCATGTTGATGCATGGTCTATATTCACACGACAATTGGTCAACTGGCTCACTGAGACATTCCCATTCCTCATCTTCGTCTTCCTTGGCAGGAAGGCAGCAGAATATGCTGACATGGTTACAGACAGGGATAAGCATCCGGTAATCACTACATCTCATCCTTCTGGCCTGGGATACTTCCATGGCTTCCATGAGTGTGACATCTTCAATGAGATCAACGAACACCTGGTTAGGCATCATAGGGATCCCATTGATTGGAATGACATCTATTACACCTAAGTATACATGTAACATGTATACTACTTGATCAGGAGTATATCCCTGTCCTTGGCTGCATAATAGATGTCACGCCTTAGACCATCTATATCACCTGATATTCTTCCTCTGATCGTATCCTGGTCAGTATCAAGCATCTCAGCAATGTAAGGGATGCTTGTGCTAGAGGATATGGGATCCACAGATACAGGCTGGCCATCGATACTTACTCTCTTGATACGAATAAGCCCATCGACAATTGACATCTGTACATAGAAGCCATAGTCCATAGCATTGTCAGCGATGACCCTCTCCTTATCCGTCACACGATCAGACATCTGAGTGAGGTAGATGGCCTCCACTGTAGGATCAGTGATGTATCTCCACCCACCAATGGAAGTGCCTCCTTCATAGAGGATCTCCCTTGTCTTATTGTCAGGATCAATGACTATGCCCAATCTTATGGCCCTCTGTGTCTGTATGAGGCCATACCATAAGATGTGTAGGATCCTACCACCTACATATGTATCCCAGTACAAGTTATACATGTTGATGATATGATGCCTATTCTTGTTGAAGTCAGACAGACGACGTCCAGTGAGGGATATTGGCTTGGATAGGGTAATCTCAAGGATTGCTATCTTGATACTCGATGAGTTGATCATGCTAATATGTCTGATGAACTCATATTCGTCACTAGGGGCCTCTATGACCGCGTCTACGGCCCTTCTGATCACCTCAGGATCCATCCTCTGACTTGAGCCAGTTAGGAAGAAGTTACGATCATATGTGATGTTCAAGGCACACTGGGATGAATGACAGCCTGTAGCAATGAAGGCTGACACAGAGGAACCATATGCTTGTACCGGCCTGGGGAAGCCATACCTATTCATGGCCAATGTATTGGACGATATCAATTCAGCCACACTTCTCATGCTATACATGTCATCGCTATTAACGTGCATACTCCAGTCTGATGCAATTGTATCAAGGATATCCATCTTGATCCCATGCCTTACACCTGATCCATAGAGAAGAGCATCGTTCTTATCATTGGCCTCTTCTTCCAGGCGTTCCGTGATGATAGTCTCAATTGAGCATTCTCTTAGTGTCTCCATCACAGCAAGGCCTGATCGATACTTGATCTCAGACAAGTAGTACATCCATACTTCAACAGTGTAAGGATTATACCACTTGATTCCTTCGACAATCGCATCTACCTCTTCATGTGTCATCTCCATGACATCATCATATGTGACATCCTCTGCTATATCCATGATGAGTTCAGCCAGATCATCGTCACTAATGACAGTGTTACCATCTGATGTATCAACAGCATATTCCTCCTTGAGAATGTATCCATCCTTGATGCTCTGTAATTGGTCAGCTCCAACAGGAAGGGCAATCATGTTCATGATAATGACATCACGAGGAATGCCTGCTTCTCTGGTCCACATGAGAGCATTGGCCCTTAGCACTCGACCTTGGGATTGGATGTTCTTGCTCTTGTTGAAGTCACTGGAGATCTCAATGAAGAACCTGGCATTGGTGAAGGAGATGGAGATGCCAGACTTCTTGCTGCCAAGGATAAGTCGAAGGATAGAGCCACTACGATTAGGAGCACTATTGAACGTCTCAATAATACGACCTACATCACTAGATGTGGTTCCTCCATGGATGCAGGCGAATCTCCTTGGGCTTGCCTGGGTGATGCTCTCACTGCCTGTGTACTGCTCCCATCCATTGGCACTGAGAGCAGCTGCCATTACCTTGATCCCGACCTGGACCCATAGAGTATGGACATATCCAGCCATGCCATGGAGAGGGCTATCTTCCCTGTTGAGGAGATCAATCATCGTGGCATACTTGATACTGTACCTTCCAAGGCCCCTCTCTGTGTCGATCTTGCCATCTGGAGTATATTCCAGCTTGAAGACCTCCTCGACAGATCCATCTTCCCATCTGATGGCCGAGTCAATCGACGGTGTATAGACACCATCTGTATCAATGACCAATGTCTCGGGTGATACATAAGTGCCATCATCTCCTTCTGGCCCAACCACATCGAACATTCGGCGAGATGTAGAGTATATATCGTTCTTGGCATCATCTACTGAGTCTAACGAGACCATGTCTGGGTCGTTCCTTGTGAGCTCAGCAATCTGCCTGATCTGAAGGCGCGTAGACTGATATTCTCCCATGAATACAGGGTACATGTAGTCCAGGGATACCTCATTCTCTGTACCAGGATCAATGATATAAGTGCCACTCTCAATCATACCTGGAGGAGCTACATATCTTCGGTCAGGCACAACACCGCCTGAATCACGGTAGGATACCCTTCCCAAGGACAGAGATCTAAGCATGCCAAGAACTGGCTCGACTACAGCATTGTCAAGCGGAGCATCAGGAAGATCAGCTATTCTCTCTAGCATGCTCTCTCTTACCCTTGGCCCATGCATCATTGATACGACTGAGAATGCGTCCTTCCATGAGTTCTCTATGGGAGTGGCCGTCAAGAAGAGGATGGGACATACATCACGCAGGGCATCGAGCACAATCATCAGATAATCATATGACTGCTTACCCTTGCCATATCTCATACTATGTACTTCATCGACGATAATGACATGGTTAGCATACTTCTTGCGCAGATGATTGGATAAGACCCTCACATTATCTTGGTCTTCCATGATGGCCCTGAAGTCAGGCGTATCTCTGTTCCTTGCATCCTTGATCATGTAACCACTGGTATCCAGAGGTGATGCCTTGATCTCGGCATTAAGGAAGCGTACAATGACTGCCTTCTCGAAGCCATGCTTGCGCAGACGAGTGGTAGTGGATATCAGGCGTCCATGAGCCCTTCTTCCCATGGCATATGTAGCCTCTGACAATTCCACATCGAACCTATTGTACCTGGCAACTTCGTCATCCAATGCTCGATGTACGATCTCCTGGTCAGATAGAAGGAGGGCCTTAGCATGACCAGAATGTCTCATCCACATGGAAGCGAATGATAATGCTGCCCTAGTCTTACCAACGCCTGGATCCCATCGAATAAGCATGGTCCTGTTATTAGTCCAAGGAGCAAGCCATCGACCAATGAGCATCTGATAGTTGCGGAAGAAGGGGTCATCTTCATTGTCCATGTTAGCCACATTGACATACTCACCATCTTCTCCTCGACGATATAGCATGTCTCTGAACTCGGTCATTACACCCATCTTATCAGTGTAGTCATCATCACGAAGTCCTGGATACGATACGATGAATTCCTCCAAAGAGTTCATTGGGCTCTTTAGACATGCGCGAAATTACTGCTATGTGTTACACATAGCTACATATAATTGATGGTCTCCTGCCATAGGTGATCGTACATTTGATCCGATGTCAGGGCCTCAATCAGTTCATCGTTGAGACCATCCAGGCAAGAGATAGCACTCCTTACATTGATCATATCATCGTATTGTCGTAATGACTGCATTGTAGGCCTGTCCTCCGGATTCAAGCGTAACATCTGTCGTGCAAGCTCATGCATACGCGTATCTCCTGTGATGGTGGACTCCTTGGGCTTCAGGTCATCGACATCATATTTGGCCATGAATCGATCCACTTCATCCTGTGTGGCTCCTACTATGTCTATGACCGCCTGGACATCATCAGGCATTCCATCTGCATCTTCATTGATCACAGAGAGAATGGTGGCTCCTAGGGCCCATACATCTATGGCTCTATCATATGTAGATCCAACCATTACTTCTGGTGGTCTGAAGCCATCAGAGCATACATATGATCTTCCTTCCTCTGCAATCAATGACAAGGAGAAGTCGCAGATGAATGGGTCATAGCCATCATCAACGAGGATATTGGCCGGCTTCACATCACGATGCATGATTCCGGCTGCATGAAGATGGGCCAGTGCATCGATGATACGATCAATCATGAAGTCTAGCTGATCTGAGTCCATATGATTGAGCGTGTAAGGAATGTATGGCATCTTAAGCTGTATCACTCCTTCTCCATGTGATACTGACACCAACTTGACGATGTTAGGATGGAGATCCATCTTCATGATGATTATCTCCAGTAGAGGACCATCATTGTCAGTGACATGCATGATATCCTTGATGGCATGCTCTCCATTGGAATATACATTGCCATATGCTCCTACTCCAACGATTGGTAGATTGGTCGTATCGTCCATTTGAGAGGAGAACATGTTCAAATATGAGCATCAGATTCTATCCTATTACATACCATGAGTATGATGAGCGTGGTTCAACTCACATTATCATCTTCGCCTACCAGGAAGATGGTAGTCGTGTTGCCCTGAGAATGAGGTACCATCATACATTCTATGTCAGCGTTGGTGATCATACTGCTGGTGAAGTCAATGAGATGTTACGAACAACAGATGGTGCTGGTGTCGATGGAGAGATCGTTACCATGAATAGCACCATTGATCTTCATCGTAAGATTGATGTCGTCAAGATCTCCTGTCCAGACATGAAGACCAAGTACCAGGCAATGGAGGTATTCAACAACAGGAAGATGTCAACACATGATAAGCATGCAGTCCTTACTCCCCTCTTGAAGTTGATGGTAGAGAAGGATGTGCGTAGGTACATGTGGATGGACGTTGATGTGGCCCATCCAACGATGAAGATCACTAAGCTCGAGCATGAGTACATTGCCAGGTATAATACTCTTCGTCCTGTTGATGTACCTATCCCTCTGCCTAAGTTCTCCATCCTGAGCTTCGACTTGGAGACTGACTCCCAGAATCCCAAGAAGATGCCCAATTCAGGTGAGATTGGTAGTGCTATTAGAATGGCCTGTCTTACTCTGGTTCATGGTGACAAGTATGAGGAGCACAGCATCGTATATGGGCCAGATATCAGTCATATGGTCATGGAAGACGCAGAGAAGGGTAAGGCTCATATTCCTTCACTTGTCAGTCGTATACACACTGTCCCTGATGAACTCTCATTGATCAGAACACTGCTGAGACTCTTCAATGAACTTGACCCTGATGTCATTGCCGGACATAATCATATGGGCTTCGATATTCCATATCTCGTTGATCGTATGATTCTACTGGCCATGACCAAGCGTCGGAGCAAGGAAGATACACTCAGAATTCCCAACATCTCTCGTCTCATCGACTATACCTGTACAACCAAGAAGTCGAGCTTCGATAGCGCAGCAGCATCGATTACAGCTGTTACCATCGATGCTCCTGGTCGTATATGGGTTGATACGATGATTCTATCCGTCAGGGAGTTCATGGGTAGAATGCCTGATAATAAGCTGTCCACGCTTGCATCCTCTCTCCTTGGCATGACCAAGGATGATGTGCCTGTACAGGACATGTTCAATGTATACAGGCTAAGAGAGTCTAATGTGGAGAGAGTTAAGGAGGTATATGAATCCCTCCTCAGCAAGCATAACATTGATGTTCCACCTGAGAAGCCTAGGTTATACAATGTAGATGCTCTGAATGGCTTGATCTCCACTATCAATATCATCAATCAGAGAGGCAAGAAGATGAAGCTCTACATGACCAAGGACACTGCCAAGATCAGTATTAAGGAAGAATACGATCGACTCAGGAAGATGACCATCGAGGCCATCGATCAGTGGAACATCAAGAAGATAGAGGATCCAACGGCCAAGGAGATGATCGATGTATGCTGGTGGGTGTTGGTCAAGTACTGTATCCAAGATACTCGTATTCCATACCAACTGATAGATACACTGGGATTAATGCCTGTCCTCTGCGAACAGGCTAGCATCTACAATGTTGATGTCCATGATCTACTGAGGGCGGGTAAGGTCAAGCTTGTTAACTCGTCCCAGTATAAGTACAGGCAGATGAAGGGCGTGATGATGGACTTCGGCAATGCAGGTGGTCCTACCGGTGCTTATCCATATGAGGGAGGTCTAGTGGCCAAGGTCATTGCAGGCTTGAAGATCAGACCTAATAGTATTGGTATCATCTTCGACTTCACCAGCTTGTATCCCATGGTCATCATTGCCTTCAACTTGGACCACAATACATGGGTTCCGCCTAACATGAGAGAAGTTGGCGATGGTTACATCTTCGACAGGTACAAGGAGGATCTAGAGAAGAGAATGGATGAACCGCTCATTAAGGCTATCCTTGATGCTCCATATGAAGAGAGAGGTAAGATGATGTGTAACATCTTCGAGATCAACAATCCCAACACAGGAGAACTCCATGTTCATTGGTTCCTCAAGAAGGAGGTCAAGGAAGGAGTATTCCCGGCCATGTTGTGGGAGCAGTATAATGCCCGTAAGAGCGCAAGAAGGAGAATGGGAGAGGCAAGGAAGGAGGGTAACAATAGCATGGTCATTACATATGATGCTCAGCAACTGGCCATTAAGGTGGCCATGAACAGCGCATATGGTGCTCTTGGTACCAAGTACAATGCCATGGCCAACTTCCCCATCGCCGAGACCATCTGCTACATTGGCAGAGAGTCAATCATCGCATGTAATAAGTATGTTGAAGATAGGGGTATTGGCTCCATCATCTACAATGATACTGATTCTGCCATGGTTCTTATCGATAACATCAAGGAGAGATTCAATGGCGATGTGGCCAAGTTAGAGGCCTATGCCAATGATCTGGCTGCAGAGATCTCAACTCAATATGCCTCACCTATGGCCCTAGAATATGAAGGTATCATCATGTCCATCCTTGTCAAGGCTCCCAAGATGTATGCCTTCATCCAATGTAATGGTAGGAGCTTGGACATGGAAGATTATACTCCTTCTCTTGTCAATAGTATGGGTCTTCTCACGATCAAGGGTATGGCTCCAGCAAGGAGAGATAAGTATCTGTACAATAAGATGATGGTGACCAATATCCTATGTGATATCCTCCTGTATGAGGATGCCAGGATTCTCATTGCCAAGTTGGATCGTATCATCACCAACATCTGGAACCTGAAGGACAAGGAGATGACTCCTAATCTGGCCAAGATGGTATCATATCGTATGGGTGTTACAACAAAGGCTCTGAGTGGTGGTACCAATGCTATGGCCAAGTGGGCAGTCATGTACATGAAGAAGTATGGGACTACCATTCCTCCTGGTGAGAAGTTCGAGCTAATTGTTACTGTTGGAGAGAACTCATCAGCACATACCAGATCAGCTGATAAGCTAGTAACATATGACTGGTTCATTGAAGAGGGTAGAACCCTTGATGTTATCCATTACATCCTTGCTATGGCTGGAAGTGGTAATGTCGTTGAGTTGATGCATCTGGCCTATCCAGATGCTGTTCAGATCGACTGCATCCAGAAGTACTACCTTCCTACATTGAAGGCTAATGGTCGTCTGTGATCATACTTGTTACAAGTATGTGACATTAGTCAAATGGCAACACTTGCAGCTACAGCATTGCCTATTCTGGGTCAAGCAGGACTCGAAGCGGGTAAGTTATACTCAGGCTTGGATGAAGGTAAGAAGACTGGCCTATGGGCAGCTGTTACTGGTGCTGGTCTTGCGACTAAGGCAGCTCTATCTATCCCCCTTAATCTACTCCTTACCATGATTAATGTGGTTATTCTTACCATCATCTTCACATGGTCATTGTATCGTAAGTACAAGGCCCAGATTGATAGAGGTCAAGTTACCATGACTAACCCCTTCGCCCAAGCATTCGGTCGAGGAATTGCTCTTGCTATGGGAGCTGGACTAGTCCTCTTCATTGCTGGAACTCTCACTGGAGGCCTTGCAGCTGTGGCCATGCTTGCAGTGTATCCTCTGGCCGGAATCGTCACTGGTGTTGGATCATTCATCAACATCGAAGCATTCCACGATGTCCAACCAGAAGGAGATATGCCTGGTTATACCTCCGGCTTCACCAGGTGGAACATTGCCTTCTGGCCTGTCTTCATCATTGCCATGCTTGCAAGCATCGTTGCTTACCTTGGCATGAACATCGCAGCAACAAGCCTACTGAAGGGCGCAGTAGACACAGTCACAGGTATCCTGTAGGTCAAAGTATGAGCACATTAATATACATCATCACCAACAGATGGTATAGGGCTGATAACATGTTCAAGGTGGGTATGCATAGGAAGGGTGATATTGATGTCCTTATCAAGCAGTATATTGGCCGTTACATGCCAGAGGTCGATGTGGTAGCCAATTACAAGGTAGAGGATGCTCTCTCCATGGAACGCTTGGTACATCGTAATCTCAAGGATAATCCTCGTATAACCAGGGTCAAGGGAGAATGGTATAGAGGTCCAAGTAGTGAGATAATGAATGTCATTGAAGACACCATCTTCGAGTGCACGGCCGATCCCAATACAATCAAGGATGGACAGAGAGTGTATCATCTTACATGCGAGCCAGATGTTCACCTGTATCGTCTTGGTCATGAGGCCGGGGTAATTAACCCATTCAAGAGAACATCATCAGAATGGAGACACATGCAGATCTTCCTTCTGATGAACAAGGACAAGATCATCGAGGAATATGAAGCCGGTGGAGATATCACAGTGAAGACAGGCATGGTTAGGAGGGATATACAACCTCATGCTCTCTATGCCTATGTTGGCCAAGATGTGCATCATCTTGCACGAGTGATGGATGAGCTCGATGTATACCCATTCAAGGGTATCACTAGGAAGGATGTTGTCTATGTGATTACCAATGATAAGTACCAGAAGAGAATGCTCGAATTAATGACCATCCCTACACTGAAGGAGATAGCCAAGGATAAGGACATCAAGTTGACATCGAAGATGAAGAAGGCAGATATAATCAAAGCCATAGATCGCTAATATATACATGTTACATGTATAACTAGATTAGACAGCTGTACTCCTCATTATGGATGTAGCTATTGGGATCTCTGAGGAGGTCGTTCATTCTCATGTCAATCCTGTCAATCACATTCTGGGCATCTTCAGGATAGATGTGATTGGTGGCGTATATATGGGACTGCGTCCTAACACCATCCATACTCTCTGGAATCCACACATGGAACCACTTGTACCATTCTTCCCTCGGTAGTCCTTCTCTCTCCCATCTTAGCATGTCTCTCATTAACTGGACTCCATCCACCTTCTCAATGATGGCATCATATTGGCCAATGTATGACTGAATGATGTACCACTGGTCATCTATGCGGAACAGCATGAACATGTGATCAACCCAATCCTCCACATCGATCTCAATGTTCATGGCCATAATTGTGCCCATTCTCATGGCTACATGATTAATGGGAGTTCTTCTCCATGTCTCATGACGATTCAGCATCTCTTGGGCCAGATGAGTGGAGAACAGGCATCGAGTTCGAGCATAGAGTATGTACTGGTTACAGTCATCGGAAGACTTCCTTGTGTCAAGGAGGTGTTCAGGCATGTAAGTAATGGCATACAACTTGCTATACTTGGCCCAATCAAAGGAAGACAGATATTGACGAACCATTTACAATGCACATCATACTTGATGTAGAAGGAACCATATGTATCAATACAAGGAATCGTCTCTATGGGCCAGACTCAATCAGTCACTCTGATGGCACTAGCACATACTTCAGGGACCATGTGATACAGTTCATGGAGCTATGCCTTGATAATGACCATGATATATCCATCTGGTCAGATGGAGGAAGGATATATGCCAACGAAGTGGCATCCTTCTTCAAGAGGGAATATGACATCGAGTTCAAGTCTGTCCTTGATCGTAGGCATCGTAGGAAGGACAAGAAGTCAGTATATGATGTTAATGGTGATCTACTCCTTGACGATGACCTTGTCAACAACTACAAGGTAGGAGATCCATATGTTATTGTACCTACATTCGTAGAGGGTTCATTCTTCGACTTCTACTTCAGTGACCTTGTTAACAAGTTCCGCTACAAGGATGATTGGTCAGTCCTTGACTTCATGTAGTACATTATAGCTGCTACATCATAGAAGTTCCAGTCATACCATTCTTCCTTGAGAAGCACTCCCCTTATCAATGGCTGAGACATACCCATCATTCTTGCATGAGAGATCATCTCATTGGTGATGTCTTCCTTCATGAGAATCTCCATGAATGGGACATTGAGGTCAGGTATGATATTGTCACTCGAGTACAGGTACATTGACTTGATGAGTCCAGCATTAGCCATGATGTTAATGGATGCCATCTTGTTGGTCAGAACTATGGCATCTACTGGTTGGTGTAGTTGATCTATGACTTCTACATCAACATCCACATTCTTGATGACCAAGTGTACATTACTTACATCCATCTGATTACCCTCGACAATCACACCATCGATGCTAGTATCAGACATGAGAAGGAGATATAGGCCTTGCATGTTGCCCTTGGATCCATCAACGACCACAATTCTCATGCTTTGAATTGGTCACATAATGCAAATGGAAGCCACGATATCACGAGTACTACATGATCTAAGAGCCATTGGGCAGATTAAGATTGGTGATAAGATATCCATCGTTGATGATCGCATAGACATAGATCGTGAGGGGCTCCTTCAGCCACTGGTCAGAGCCATACATGGAAGTACTCGATGTAAGGCAAGGAATCATGTCACCAACACAATCAATGTAGCAATAACCATCATATGTCTCCTGCGTGAATCCATCCACCTTGAGTCATCTGATCTGGAGAGGAAGCATACACTTCATAATATGGAGACAGAGGTTAGATCGGCCAGTAGAGGCATCTCCAACATGATGATCACATATCATGCAGATCAAGCTATGGTCATGAGCTTGGAGTCATTAATGGCCGTAATTAGTGCTCATGTAACATGAGCTACTATGTTGTTCAATGGTATAGTGAGGATACCTTCCTTGTACTTGGCACCGCATATGAGATACTCCTCATATAATAGAGTCATCATATTCTCCATGGTTGGCTTCCTGTTGAATGCCTCACAGAATGAGATGATCTTCATACTATCCACATGGACACGATATGCCCTATTCTTGATCTTAGATCCAGACATCAGATCAAGGAGACGATGTAGCCTCTTCTGCTGGATGATACCAAGGACAGATACATCTCCTCTTGATAGAGGCATTCTCTCGACAATGAATACCTTGTGATGAGTTCCATTGAGTAAGTGACAGTAGAGAAGTTCATGCCTCTTACCTATCCAACCTCTGTACTTATTGGACAATTGCTTGCATCGTTGAATGATGGGTGAGTCGGTGATAGGACCATCTATCTGATGCATGTATGGATACAGAGTATCTGGTGGCCTAGAGAACAGGAATGATCCACTTGGGGAAGTATATGAGGCTAGAAGATTGACCACCTCTCCTTGTCCAGCATACATGTTCATGTCGAATATCACACATCCATCCTTCTGCCTGTGCCATGATGGTATCCTCCAAGTCAGAGGAACATCTGTATCAGTAGGAAGAGGCCCAATAATGTCCACCATATGAAGAAGGATGGATCTATGATGTTGATCTAGCCATACCCATTGATCCATGGGCATATACATGCATTCAGCAGGAACAAGACCAAGAGGAAGCATATCAAGGTAGATCATTCCCTGACCATCAATACCAAGATGATGGTAATGGGGTACATTACTCTCCTTGTATGGGATGAAGTCATCGATGCGACCAAGTGCCCACATGAGACTGGCATGCTTGATTATGGCCATCATATCCTTATGTCTGTCACAGATGATGAGGTGTGGCTTGAACATCTTCCACAATGATACTAGGCCTGATACATCGAGATGATGGACTCCTTCTCCATCATACACTGTAATCTGTGTTGGAATTCCAAGCCAGTCGAATGATGAGGAGATGTATAGGATCCTTGCTGCTCTGGTATCGCGCTTGCATCTTATGATGGAGGATATACCATCTCCCTTGTACCAGTGCCTCATATCTAGGTGTCTAGACCATGTCTTATCTAGCTTGAGTGTCATTCTCCTACCCTGATCTGTCTCTGCCTTCACGACAAGTACATCTTCATGGATCCACCATTCAAGAGGGAACCAAGTAGACATACTTTGATATACACATAGGTAACCTATGTGATCATCTCATCTTCCTCCTAGCCTCTGCTCTGGCCAAGTACTCCATCTTCAAGTCGTATGCAAGATTAATGATCATGTCCATCAACACGGGGAATGGAGGATCATCGTTATGTGTAAGGGCGCGAATTCGGTCAAGGGCTTTATCTTCATCCATTTACAAGATCAATCCTATATGTTACCTTCTTCGATGTTTGACCAGGAGCAATAACATTGTTCGTGATATGAAGTCTCTCACCAACGATCCTGAAGAAGACATTAGACTGTGTTCCAACATCGGAATTCATCACCTCCTGTATGGCCCCAATATTGTAGCCTGTTCCGGTCCATGATACTCTTACATGATATACTGATGTATGATAGCCAGGGTAAGGAAGCTCAGATGAAGATGCGCCAGTTAGAGTAACAAGGAGAGTACGAAGGCCAGTGAGCTCGACATCAAGGATGACATCTTCTTGGTTGGTCATTCCTTCCATTGTTGCTGATATACTCATTGGTCGATCTGGCGTTGGAACCACCTGAGGAGCTACACCATTATAGATGTCGTTGATTATCGTGATGCTTCCAGTGTTGGTGCCAATATCAACATTACCAAGGACATTGAGCTCTCCCTGTACAGTGATATTACTGGTGCTCAGATCTTGGAGATCGGTGATAGATTGGCCAGATAAGATGAGGTCCTTCACTGAGATCGTATCAATGTACTTAACAGCTGACATTTGGTAACATGTTCAATTGATATTCTCCCTTCTTACCTGAGATGTACATGTAGTCGCCATTGATGAGGATGTTGATTGTGGCTTCGCCTGTTATGTATGACATGATAGTAGTTGTCGTATACTGGTCGTTCTTATAGGACAATATTATACGATGAATGATGGAGCCGAAGTCATCATCGATCATTACTTGGCCTTCAAGTGTGACCATCATTGATACGATCCTACATTGTTCATGTGTCAGATGAACAGCGAAGATATCACCATCCATAGATGCTGTACAGCTTACTGTTGTTGTTCTCGTAGGCATTGATATGGTGTAGGGAGAATGACCATGACTGGAAGCAGGCACATATTCTTGTCCATCGACGTACAAGGATGCTACATCGAGTCTGCTACTTACTATACGATCGATATACTTAGTTGCGACCATTTGACATATGTAGGTTACCTACATACTAGATCTGCTCTCTAACTCTCATCAGAAGCTTACCAAGGAGATTATCCTCGTCTCCTTCATACACTATCTCTTGTCCTTGTGTTGACCTCAGATAATCAGCCAGTGATGGATTCTGCTCGAACTTAGCCATGATGACCTTCTCAAGGATATGGTCATATGGGACATCAGAGAAGGCATACTTGATACCCATCTTACGCCTGTAGCACTCAGCTGTTGGATATGTCACACCATCGATGACAATGGGTGAAGGATATAGGTTGCTGAGATAGGCATTAGGGCCACTGACGGAATGGAACTTGATCATTTTTGCCTTTTCAGCGTGTTATTGATGCCATTCTCATTCTCGGCTACAATAGCTGTGCCATGAGAGATAGTGATGATGATATAATCATCAGGATCATATTCCTCTACCAACTCAGAGTATGTATTATACTTGACCATATTGGCCACTAGAACAACACTAGCATATCCATACTCCAGAAGATCAATGGCATCACTCCTATCGACAACGAAGAGGGTAACCATACTGGCTATGTTCTGACAGTACAATACACCACTAACAATGGCATGGGTCTTGATGTTGCCAATGTCATCAACACATGAGAGTCCAACGATTGCGTAGCTCATTTCCCACGCATGAGGTAGAATATGGCATAGTTAATGATGGACCATAATCTAGCATCTTCTTATCGAAGACATGCTTACACTGGGATATGATTGAGTTTACATGTAACATGTAGACCTATATGGTGTTATTGATGCCATCTTCCTTGCCAGCCACAATAGCCATGCCGGGAGAGATAATGATGATATAATACTCGGACTGATTGAATTCACCATGTAGCATGGCAAGGGATGTATACTGCACCATCTTGGCATCAATGATGATTGTAGCTGTGCCACACTTGATCGTCCTCGTCACATTGGAGCTATCGACGACGAACATAGTGGTATACTCACAAGAGAATTCACTGAATATGGTGCCACTAACCATAGCGATAGGATTGATTGACTCAAAGTCAGTGATATCAGTTAGGCCAACGATAGAGTAGCTCATTTCTATGTGTGTTACACACATAACTAGGATAGAACTATAGTCTTGATATCCTCCCATTCCTGTGCTATGTTCATACTGGCCTGATAATGTGATGTAGTCTTAATTATGCCTGGGATATCATTCTCTACAGACTCAAGCATCTCAATCACCTTATCCTTGTTCTTATCTATGCCTTCCTTGAACAAGGAGATGTAGCGTTGGTGAGACTTGACGTACAGATATCCAATGTCAGGATATCCTTCCCTTCTTCTTGTATCATCAATATCAATGATGAATGCCTTGCCATCGACGATGAGTATGTTGGCTGGATTGATGTCTCCTATCTTAAGCATGTTAAGGAGGCATATGGATCTGAACAGGAATTGCTCACCGAACATGATGTCCTCTTGTTGTTCAAGTGTAAGATGATGAAGCTGCTCGATACCCATGGATGGACGATCAACAACATTAATGTCCTTACCAAGGATAGAGCTATACTTGGTCTGATATGTCCATTCCTCCCTCTTCTTGGTGCCAATGTTCCTGTAGATCGTGTAAGCTTCACCATCTGACCCCAAGTAGACCTTCATACCAACGATGGGCACATCCATCATGGTGAGTACTTCTTGCCTATATAGCATTGTATTGATCTTGCGAAGATCTGAGCCTCTCCATGGACCCTTGATGACGATCCTCTCATTGGGTATCCACACTTCCTTCTTACTTCGGCTCGTGAGTAATTGACCACGAAGATGACCATCGAGAGTACTGATGTTGAATCGACCTGAGATCTTACCATCCATCTTCTCTCGCTTGTATAAGCCTGTGCTTCTATAAGTCATGTATATCTCCTTGTATTCCTGATTGGTAATGGGATGCTCGTTATTCACCATGGCACCTTCAATGACGAACTTACTCTTGCTCATGCCTCTTCTCTTCCCCTCTCTGGTATGAACATCAATGATATAAGGATCAATGGTAATGGGTGGATCGACCTTATTGTTGGGCATATCTCTTCTATGTGGTACAATGATGGGCTCCTGCTCATCCATCCTTCTTAGGCCAAGAAGGATGATCTGCATGCCGAAGAGCACATGCTCCTTGAATGAATGCTTCCTATACCATGTATGGAGAATCTCCATGGTTCTTCTGATGATGCCATCTTCCTTGGCCATCACATGATGAAGAACACGAGCCGTCTTCTTGGAGCCATAGTGAAGAGCAAGGAACCATCTGAAGCAGCCATCATGGCCATCATCGTAATCTCGTATGAATGCTTCCTCTGGATCATCTACGGTCAGCGAGGATGGCACTTCATGATAGACGCACTTAATATGGCTCAATTCCCTGCTCTTCATGGAGTGAGACATGATGTAGACCATATCATATACAGCATTCATTCTCTCCTTGTTCATAGAAGGATCCATTCTCAAGGCCATGTAGACATTGATGAGATCCTGCATCATAATAGGTAGATAAGGATTGCCTAGGCCTACATCCTCGACTGATGTAATGATGAGGCGATTAAGCATGTTGGTTGACAGTGCCTTCAATCCCGTGGTAGGTTGGGCATGGAGAAGGTCATGGAACATATCCAGCTCCAAAGCGCACCATATGGCCTTGTCGAAGATACCTCTTCTGATGTACTTCTGCACACCACTCTTAAGGACATCAATCGATACTCCATTATGGGAGGTTCCACCAGCCATCATTCCCCTGAAGTTCATGTTGACTAGTTCTTTGCCTATGCATGTAACATGCATACTTATAGATGATACAGACCATTTGTCCTGGAGATTACTCCTTGATTGAATACAGAGCATACAGCGCCATTAATGGGGGTCTTCCACCTCCATTGGACAGATTGAGCATGGATGCTATCTCTTACATCTCTTGGCTTGACTCCTGTCTGTGGAGACGTTGCCCCCATAGAACGAAGGAGATACCTAATGGCATCAGGTTGGGTAACGAACTCTCTGATGGCAATGGATCTCATTCTTCTGTCGATGATTGGCTGCAAGAATGATAGGGAAGGAGAGCACTTGCCCGCCCACTCTAGCCTATCGAACGCTTCATCGGCGCACTCATTCAGCATGGCCAATGTTCGAATGTCGTTCCTCTCTGATTCCAGGATGAAGACGGTAGGATCATCCATGTTCATGATTCTTGGGCCATAATCCCTGATGATGGCCTCTCTGTCATGATTGTCAGGAATGGCAATGAACTTGGCCGTAGTATGATGCCTACTTGGCCCAATACCATGAACATAGATGCTCTTATCTGTAGCAGTACCGCAGACCTCATTCTTGTCAGTGACCTCCTTCACTGGCCCATTGTATGAGTAGACGAGATAGACACGACTGGAAGGATCATTGAGATCACGGTAAGCAACCATAGCCACTTTGGCATTTCTCCACTTCTGATCATCTGCTTCAAGTGTAACTGTCTTGGCATTAAGAGATGGCCTATTATTGAGGTATCTTCTTACTTCCTCAACTGACCACGGCTTCATGTTGGCATCGTTATCAGTTCGTCTTACATGTAAGTACTGATGAACGAATCCATCTTCATCTGTGGCCTCTTCCATGGAGAGTTCTCTTCCTCCCTTCCTCAGGCCGAATCTTGGGCATGATTGATACCATCCAGGTTGCTGGCAGAAGATGGGGTTGTTATGGAAGTAGTCCCTCATCTTGGGGATGTCAGCATTCACAGCTTCAATGGAGTCGTACTCTCTGAAGGTCATGTATTGTGGGTCATGGATATACTTCCTTCTTCCATCGACTGATGACTTGATGTTGGTTCCAGACTTGGGAATGAGAGGAATCTCTCCTTCTCCCTTGTAGATGCTGTTGAAGAATCTCGAGTGCTGAAGCATGGCGTCACGATCACACCAGATCTCCATGTTAGGAAGCATCTCCAGCTCATCACGGTCATAGTAGCCACAGCATCTTCCAGGCAGACCTTGTACCTGTGAATCTACATCATCTCTGTTCTCCCACACCAGAGAGATGTGCTTCTTGGTGAACGTCTGACCAGCCGAGCAGTGATTCTTGATCAGAATGACTGTGAATTCACTGGGCTTCTCGCTGACAATGGCATCAAGAAGAGCATTACCATTCTTGGTATAAGACTGGTCATACATGATGGTCGGATAGCCCAGAGATTCAATGATGGAGCCAATGACATCATGATATCTACTGGTTACAGCACCCCATCTCACAATGGCATATGATCTAGACACCTTCTGCTTCTGTCTAATCAATGCATCTCTCAATGCTGTAGTCCAGTCAGGGGGTATATTCTTGAGCACCCTTCTTCGGGCAAGATACTGAATGCCAATATACCTATGTCCTGGAATATGAAGCACTATGTCCTTCTTGTCAGTCGTGATGGAGGCTTCAGCGTATGGCGTTGCAGAGACAGTGAGAATGTATGGTCGATGAAGCTTAACTCGTTCATCTGTGTACAGGTCCTCATCATACTCTCCATTGACTGAAACCCCAAGCAATGAGAAGAAGTGAGAGATTCCCTGGTCAATAGATGCTCCCATGTGAGATTCATCAACAATAACAAGCACTCGACCTGCGTATCGCTGAAGGAACGAGATCGGGCTCATCTTCTTGATGCCAGTAAGTTCTCCACCAAATAAGATGTCAGCCTGAATACCTGCTTCACTGAATCTCTTCATCGTCTGATACTTAAGGGCGTTATCAGACATGTTACACAGTAGGATGATCTTCTCCCACTTAGTGCCCATGCCAAGCTTGGCGAGAGACAAGTAGATGCTAGTCTTGCCTGACTGAGGTGGAGCAACAAGTGCGACATGATGAAGGGACTCATACTTGGTCATAATGACCTTAGCAGTGATGTTCGATTCGGAATAACTCATAGTCTTTCTTGTAAGTACGGCTTCTACAAAATACACCAATATCGACCAGATTGATATATCAGTATCGATTAGATGGCCTATATACAGGTTACCTGTATATCCAATTATTGTACCAAGTCAAATGTTCGTGGATCTTGAATGTGCTGATGCTACAAACTTCGCTAAGCAGATCCCAGACAATACCATTGATCTATATATCTGTGACCCCCCATTCGGAATTCGAGAAGATAAGACAGGTGATTCTATAGTCAATCAATCACAGATTGATGGATATGTTCCCGCAGAAGATGACTACTACGCTTGGTCGAAGGAATGGTTGACAGAGATGTATAGGACACTTAAGCCCGAAGGAACAGCATATGTTATTCTTGGATGGTCTTATCCTCTGGCTGATGCCATGATTGCGGCAAGAGAAGTAGGATTCCACCTACTCAATCATATCATCTGGCATTACAACACCCATGTTGCTCCAACGAAGTTCAAGTTCTCTAGCTCACATTATCATATACTTCGTCTAGGCAAGAAGAAGGGCGGTCAGACATTCAATGTACCTACTGATCAGGAGATAGAGTCCTTCTATGAACGTCAAGGAATGAATGTCATTCCAGATGGAAGGAATGGAGGTTCGAGGTACTATGACATGATGGACGTATGGAGGATTAAGAAGGTAGCAGGTAAGAAGGGGGAGAAGAAGAACCTCAATTGTCTTCCTGACGAGCTGGTTCGCAAGATGATCACATACTCATCTGAACCAGGAGATGTGGTAGCTGACTTATTCATGGGTAACTTCACCACAGCCAAGGTAGCCATTGAAGAAGGAAGGTCAGTCATGGGATCGGAGAAGAACCCTAATGCCTGTAATCATTGGATCGACAGAATCATGGATGACTTCCAGTCAAAACATGACTATCACTGATAAGGGAGTATTGTATCTGATCAAGCTCAAAGAGGGAAGTAATCTCTGTTGGAAGACCACAGCCAAACGACCCGAGAATGAGAGTGATATCATTATATCGTTCAGGTTGAATGATCGTATTAGGGGTAGTGAGAAGTCTGAAACCGTAGAGAATGGTACCCAGACCAATACCACCATTATTATCGGTCAATTCATCAAGTCACTGAAGCCCAATGATGTTCTTACTATCCTTAAGTTCTACAACATCTAATGTATACATGTAACATGTATACCTACTTCTTGACGAACACAATACACCTAGCAATAACAGCATCAGTGATGGTACGCTTGTTATCATTGCTCTTAACACCAAGTGTCTTATACCATGTTGGACCATAGAAGTCCGTGATCTGCTTAATCGTCTTATTGTCAATCTCATTCCTAATCACGGTCAGTTTGGCTGTATCTGTCTTGGCCTTCCTATTGTCTGAACAGAATGAATAGAGGGCTTCGAAGCCTTTCCTTGTTAGCATTTAATCATCGAAGGATAGAGATGTAACATCTCCATATCGTGTAGAATGACAGATGATCAATTCCTTCGACTATCATAGTCGAGCTTACATAGCCTTGATATTCAGTGGTCGCATTATGTGATCAGAATCTGATTATCTTGTCAGCTCGTAATTCCAAGTGTATTATCACAGGCAAGATGATACATCAACAACAAGGACAGGTTAATCCCTGATCACGACTTGGTTCAACTGCATCATCTGATCGAACAGTACAAGGACAGTATCAATAGTCGAAGGAATACATCACATCTATGTTACATAGATGGCTTATACAACGACATCAGGCTTGGATAACAATGGATGGCTAGATGCAAGCTCAAGTGGGAGTGACCAGTCGAACTTAATCATACCATGTGGTAGCTCATACGCTTCCTCGATACAACGACATAGCCTATCCACCTTGAATTGAATGGCCTCAATAACATGAGGAGGAGGATCTAGTTCATCGAAGCCGTTTTCTCCTACATCGATGAAGATAGACATGGGACATCGAGAACCACCACCGCTGGCAATGAGTTCGAATACATAATCGTACACTAATGTGGGCATTTCCTTGATCATATGACTACACTGTTACATCAAGTAAGCATGATGCTTACAGTCGATGATATTAGTACCTCTCTTATCCCTGTGGTCATTGTACTGTAACAGTACAATCAGATGAGATAGTCTTATCTAATGAAGATCTTCCTATGTGCAAGTATACCATTACAGGAAGAAGGATAAGATAGATGATGAATTCCTTCGACTTCTTCTGTCATAGTTACATGTAGAAGTGTTCTTCCTGTTGGTCAGGCGAGTAACAAGACTGTCTCTGAACAATGGAGAGAAGGAATAATTCTAATGAGAATGACTCATCTTCTTGGTCAATGTAACTATGACTCTCGTTCTCGAAGTGATTCATCACCTCTCTTACTCTTCTTCCTGCAATGGTATGCTTGTACATAGGAAGTTCTTCCATTCAATCGAGATCCTACTACATCACCCAATGTGATAGAATAAGATAGATGATGAATTCCTTTCGACTATGATAGTCAAGCTTACATGGGCTACATATTCAGTCATCGTATTAGCTGATGAGAATCTGATTATCTTGTCAGCTCGTAATTCCAAGTGTATTATCACAGGCAAGATGATACATCAACAACAAGGACAGGTTAGTAGGTGATCATGACTCAGTTCAACTGTATCATCTGTACCAATAGCGTGAGAACAGTATCAATAGTCGAAGGAATACATCACACTCTTCTTCGCGTTGTTATTGTACTGTAACAGTGCAAGTAAGCAATAATCATCTCCTTGTGAAGAATGAAGTAATAGAACTGTCTCGCCAAGATGAACACAACAGCGAGAATTATTCTGACAGAAGAATCTCAATTGAATTGAAGAACTTACTCATGTAAGCAAGCGTCTATGGCCAAGAAGAAGGATAAGAGAGGTAGTAATATCTTCGACTATCATGGTCAAGCTTACATGTAGAAGGAATCTATCACAGTTCAGTGTAGTCTTCTTGTGAAGAATGAAGTAATAGAACTGTCTCGCCAAGATGAACACAGCAAGGATAATTATTCTCATCAGAATGGTTATCTTCTTGGTCAATGTAAGGATAGCATCAATAGTCGAAGGAATATATCATACTCTTCTTCCTGTTGTTATTGTACTGTAACAGTACAATCAAGGGATTAGGATGAGTACAATAGAAGGAATTCTTCTGCTTACATGAGTAAGTTCTTCGATTCAATTGAGATTCTTCTACATGATTGAACAAGAATAAGAGAGGTACTAATATCATCGACTGTATGCGTCATGATTGCTTGACCAGTGTAATGAGTCATCTTCATCAGAATAATTCTCCTTCTTCTGTTCATCTTGGAGAGACAGTTCTGTTACTCCATTGATCCTGCTTGCATTATGTATAGGTTAGCATTAATAGTCGGAGGAATACATCATACTCTTCTTCTTGTGGTCATTGTACTGTTACAGTACAATCAAGGGATAATGAGCTCCTTAGCTATCATCCTGTTCATCTTGGCCAAGGATGCTTGCTTACACGAGAGAGATCTCTTCCTGTTGAACGAGCAGGAGAAGGATGATTATTCCAATGAAGATAATTAGTACCCCTCTTATCCTTGTTGTTACACCGAGTCATGTAGAAGAATCTCAATTGAATCGAAGGACTCCTCATGCATGCAAGCATCTCTGGCCAAGATGAACAGAATGGTAGCTAATGAGCTCATTGTCTCTTACTTGTGCTGTTACAGTACAATGACCACATGAGGGAGACATAGAAGAATTCCTTCTACTATGATAGTCAAGCTTACATGTAGAAGGAATACATCATAGTTCAGTGTAGTCTTCTTGTTGAATATCAAGTAATGAGACTGCTTCTTCGCGATGCGTACAAGAGAAGGAATAATTCTGACAGAAGAATCTCAATTGAATTGAAGAACTTACTCATGTAAGCAAGCGTCTATGGCCAAGAAGAAGGATATATGAGTGCGATGTATTCCTTCGATAATTACATTCATCCTTATCTTACTCAATCTGTTGTGATGAGACTGCTTCTTCACGACGAGCACAACATTGAGAATAATTCTGACAAGAATAGCTCATCTCCTTGGTCAATGTAAGAATAGGTATAATAGTCGAATGGATTCTTCCATCTCATTCTTCATGTGGTCATTGTACTGTAACAGTACAATCAATGGGTAATGAGCTCCTAATCCCTCTTGTTCATGTAGAATGAATCTATCACAGTTCAGTGTAGTCTTCTCATCAATTAATAGAACTGTCTCTTGACAATGAGCACAACAAGAATAATTACTCTCCTGTTAGTCTTGGCCAAAGATGCTTGTATCTTCATGAGATGTGATATATCAAATGTAATAGAATACTAGTTGTTGTCCTCAGCTTCCTACCAACATAGAGTACTGGGAAACTCATTCGGGTAAGAAGAGACCAAGCAAGTGCTCTCTTGATTAAGACGCCAATGGTTGAAGTAACCAAGTTCAGTAAGTAGAACATATACATGTTACATGTATAAGAATCTCAATTGAATCGAAGAACTTACTATGTACATCTTCTGTTCATTACATTGACCAGTGTAATGAGCAGATCTCGTCGGAATTATTCTCGCTGTTGTGTTCATCTCAGAGAAGCAGTACTATAGCTGTACAATGAACAAGGATAAGACAGTATCAATAGTCGGAGATATCCTTCTATGTCTTCTTCCTGTAGTCATTGTAATGCAACAGTACAAGTAAGAGACAATGAGCTCCTAATCCCTGTTACTCCTGCTCAATACGAAGTAACAGAACTATCATTCTCCTTCCTGTACAAGAGAAGGAATAATTCTGACAGAATATGATCGTTACACTGGTTAGTCCAAGGACAGTATCAATAGTCGAAGGAATTCATTACTTGTCTTATGTTGTTATTGGCTAAGAATTATCACTTGATTGTACTGTTACAGTACAATGACCACAAGAATAAGAGTGTCGTTGCTACTATCGTCAGTCAGTTCATCAACACTGAAGATATCATTGAGAGAATCTAATCATATACATGTTACATGTATATACTTAGCTCAGTGCCCACGCTCTTACCCAGGCGAAGTCGTTGGCATTGGTGATTGGGATAGAATCGAACATATCTCCATCCTTGTATCTCAGAGAGATAGCAAAGTCGGACTGATACCTCCTCATTCCATCTGCTACGATATCCTTACTGACATTGATCACCCTTCTCTTCTCACCATACAATAGGGTGATGCTATCTTCGTTGAGATAGGCAATGCTAGAGACACCGTTATCAGAGGTAAGAGATACAGACATAGTTCTTTTCTATATTGATCAATCTCCTGTAGACTTCTTGCTCGCTGCATTGCAATGACAATGTCATGCCAGAAGGAGATGTGTATATTCCTTCTCCTTGTTGTGATGTGACTGTCTCTCCAGGATGAACACAACAGTGAGAATAATTCTGACAGAACTAGCTCATTACACTGGTTAATGTAAGTATGATATTAATGGTCGAAGGAATATATCATACTCTTCTTCCTGTTGTTATTGTACTGTTACAGTACAATTAATTATCCTTGTTGTACAACTCATACAATGACAGTCACATCACAACAAGATGAACAAGGAGAAGGAATATACACATCTCCTTCTGGCATGACATTGTCATTGCGATGTAGCGAGCAAGAAGTCTACAGATCTCATCGATGTAACAGTGTACACATGAAGATCATCTGTATAGTTCTCGCTAATTACATCGCAACAGAAGGATATGAAGTGTGATATATTCCTTCGACTATTGATGCTATCCTTACATTGACCAAGAAGATAACCATTCTGATGAGAATAATTATCCTTGTTGTGTTCATCCTGAAGAGACAGTCACATCACAACAAGGAGAAGACATAGAGATTCATCGAATGAGTTAATTACTCTCTTATTCCTGTTGGTATTGTACTGTTACAGTACAATTAAGGGCTAATGGGCTCATTACCTATTATCATGGTATAATGAATGAGATTGATCAATCTCATGTAGACTTCTTGCTCGCTACATCGCAATGACAATGTCATGCCAGAAGTAAGACGATTGATCCGTATGGTAACAGTGTACATAGGAATGTCTTCAATTCAATCGAGTACTCTTCAGTCAGAATAATTATCCTTGTTGTACAACTCATACAATGACAGTTACATCACGATGTAGTGAGCAAGAACTCTACACAGACATGATGGTCTTGTTAAGCAACAGGGATAATTATTCTGTAGAGTTCTTGCTCACTATGTCGCGATGGCATAGTCCTTGAAGTAACAGTGTACATAGGAATGTCTTCAATTCAATCGATAATCTACTACATCGCTCGTTGATCAGTGTAACTTCTTCAGTCAGAATAATTATCCTTGTTGTGTAACTCTCACATTGATCAATCGTCTCCTTCTGGCAAGACTATACCATTGCGGTGTAGCGAGCAAGAACTCTACAGATCTCATCGATGTAACAAGGAAGATCCTCTGTATAGTTCCTGTTCATTACATTACATTATAACAGGAAGAAGAGAGTAATTAATTCCTTCGACTATTGATGCTGTCTTATCCTTGTTGTACAACTCATACAAGGATAAGACATAGAGAGAATATATCATCTATCTTATTCCTGTTGGTATTGTACTGTAACAGTACAATCAAGGGATTAGGAGCTCCTTAACTATCATGTATGTGTAGAGTTCTTGCTCGTCACATCGCAATGATATCGTCATGCCAGAAGTAAGACGATGTAACAGTGTACATGTGAAGATCTTCAATTCAATTGAGAATCTACTACACTAGTCATACTCCTTCGACTATTGATGCTATCCTTGCATTGACCAAGAAGATGAGCTATTCTCGGCAGAATAATTATCCTTGTTGTGTTCATCGTACAATGACAGTTACATCACAACAAGGAGAAGGAATTGATCACTATATCTCTTCATACTTGTACTGTTACAGTACAATATCAATGTGAGCTAATAACCTGATTACCCCTCTTCTTCGATTCAATCGAGAATCATCTGCATTATCCTTGTTGTAGAGTTCTTGCTCACTACATTGCAATGATATCTTCACTCCAGAAGAAGAGAGTAATTAATTCCTTGTTGTGATGTAACTGTCATTGTACGATGAACACAACAAGGATAATTATTCCGACTGAGGAGTACTCAATTCACATGACATTGAGGGATGTAGATGTATTGATACTGCACCGTCGAGAAGAATGTTGAGGAAAACATCATATCTGCATAGTAAATGCTTGAATTCCATGAAGGAGGTATCATTGTGTATGATGACCATGCTATATCAGCGGATAGGGCATCTGATATGATTGATGAGATTACCATCAGTAGAACAACACCAAGGGTCGTTGATGGCTATACTCCTAATATATCACATGATACCATTGTTCTTCCCAATGTGAGGGCAGGCCTGATATCAAGGGAATCATATGATGACTATGTGGACGAGATAGAATCTGGGGTCTTTGAGCATGTTGATCTTCATGGCGATCGTGATGTACTCATTGTATCTGAATGGAGCTATATCACTCCTCTTCTGTATGGTGATGCTGAAGGAGGTATTCGTGTGTTCCCAGACAAGGAAGGTGGTATCTTCGGTGTGTACAAGAAGACAGGTAGACCTAGCTATATCTTCGGTGAGAATGCTAGGCGTGAGATCACACATGATGAGTACCCGATACACATAAGGAAGGATAACAATGATCAATGGACATTATCACTCGTTAATGGTACTGAGACCTTCATGGTCATGGGTCCAGTAGAGAACTCATGGGAATACGACAGAGATGACCTAGTGGCATATCTACGGGAGTATATGGTACCTACTCATATTCCTGGTATGCTACGGAGACCGTTCAGTGATGTAGACGTTGTCACTCGAGACTAATTATACATGTTACATGTATGAGCTTAACGTCCATATAGGACTACATATGCTGTTGGAAGGGCATTCATGGCATCTCTCTCCGATACTTCACTGACATTGTCATCGTCAATAAGATACCATTGTCCGTCTCTCTTAACGAAGGCTATATAATGAGCGCCTCCTTCTACCTGTTCTCCAAGTCTAACAATGAATGACAGGACATCACGACCATCGTACCTTGTAGGGATGTCTATCCTCTGATTGATTGATCCTATGTCCCGCGAGATGTTGGCTATCTTATACTTGGTTGGTCCTGTGTCATCTATGAACTGTCCATCATATACCATGACAATTGATACTAGGTCCTTAATACGAGGATAGAAGTCAATGAGTGGATCTATGAGCTGATGTATGGTCTCCATGGCATCTTGCTGTGTTCCATACACCTGATTAGGCGCAAGTGTACATGCCCTGATATATACAGGCTCAAGATTATGAGTACCCATATCTTCACCACCATCAATGATGGCGAACAGCTCACCAAGAACATCATACGATGAGAGTAGGTTATCGAACTCCACCACTCCTGTACCTGTCATATCGACCATTCCTGTATCTGCTATATTCTCAAGGAAGAATGACCTTGTATCAAGGGCCTTGATGTAGTCTTGCTCCAACTTGAGCTTCCTATCGACATCTACTCCTCTCTCGATGATATCTATCATAATTCCTTCACTGTCAATTATCCTCCTTGATGTTCTCCTGAGCATATCAGGTGTACTCCTTCTAATGGTATTAATTAGGTCTCTTGGTTCTATCTCATTAATGAGCTCAACTAGTTCATCCATCCTGAACAGTAGCTGGAACGCTGATGCTATGTAACATGTATTACCAATGTTGGGAATTCCAGTGGGTCTCATACTTTGACTAGACGACATTAGATGGAGAACGCAACATACCCCACACTGTCACACCAAGTACGATGGCAACAAGGATACCTACGATCTTCCACACGAATGAGCCAGGAATCAGCATCAATGCAATGATGATGACGATTGCGATGATGAGAGGGATAAGCCAACTAGCGACCATTGCGATTGTTTGATCGACCAACAAAGTTACAAGGCAACTGAATCACCACCTTCTCCTTGTATGGTCTGTCTCCGCATCCTCTGTTAGTAGTCACGACTGAACAAGCTACACCTGGCTCCCTGCAGATCGAGGGCATGCATTGGCGATTGGACATCTTTGATACTACCATGATTATCCATCATACAAATGGTAAGCAAGGAAGCTAAGATCGCATTCGTCAAGACGATGCTCTCACACCAGATGGTAGAGGATGGTGTGCCACAGCAATATGTGCAGGAATTCGTCCAGACATTGGATGGGTACTTGAAGCATGGTGTTCTTCGTGTGAGCAACCACAGGTTCAGTAACTTGATCAATGAGATTAAGAAGGCTATTGATGGTGATAAGATGGAGCACCTCATTGAGCAAGATGGAGATGGCCAAGTTAATGCCCTTGTCATTCAGGCTGTAGATGTGGCTGAGCCCATTGCTGGTAGGAGAAGAGGCCATAACAGGTACAGTAACCCATACTATGGCTGGTATAACTGGCGGTACCGTGTTCCTAACTACTGGGGTGGATGGTACTGGAATATGAGGCCATACTACCTCAATACAGGATGGACCAGAGTAGGAGCAGCCAAGGGTACCACTGCCACACATGATGCCTCCTTCATGGCTGATATGCCAAGGAATGTTCTCAGCATGAATACGGTCTGCGATGATGATAACATCTGTGTTAGTACTGTGACCTTCAAGAGGTAAGATATATACATGTTACATGTATATTACTCATATACTGGTGCTGAAGGATAAGCATCCTTGATCGAAGGAATAACATGCTTAACTACTTCATGCTGTATGAACTTGGTCTTGGTCCTGTAATATATCATGTATATGGGTACAAGGAAGATAGAGGCTATAACAAGGCTAGTAATGGTTGGATCGTACTTGATACCCGATATTAAGGTCGTTCTCATAGGAAGGCCAGGAATATCGAGCTTATACTTGACACTACAATGCACGCCCTTCATGTGATGGTGATCATATAGGCTCTGTTGCATCTGATCAAGCATAGCCTTGGTCTCTTCAGATACATCGATCTTGGGAACAATATGAAGGCTAATGATATTGGCTCCATCTACCTGAGGAAGTGGCTTGGACGATGTCTCATGGTGAAGTTCATGTGTATGTGTGGATGCGAAGGTTACAGTCTTATCTCCATCATTGCGGTTCCAACACTCGACATAGAATGTCACTACGACTGATCGGTTAGATACCTCTCCTATGATGATGGATGGATCTATGTCTTCTGAACCCGAGTACATGGCCCTTATCAATGGAGATCGTATGATACTAATGGCATAGACATAAGTCATGGCAAGTAGGGTCATCATTGGAACACCAACCATAGCCATGTTCCCCAATACATGATAAGCATCAGGAATGACGAAGGAATGAAGTATAGTCCATACGAGGAGGGATATACCTGTCACTGTTACAGTAACTGGAATAGGAGCAACTGTACCAATGATAGTGATCATTTGATTATGCTCCTGTATTAAGAACCATCCACTTATATGCATCAGGATACATCTCATTCAACATGAGCTCAAGTGTACTCTCGCTAGATCTGGCCAGATTAATGACATCAACTATATCAAGGACAGATACATCCCATCTCTTACTCAGGTAATCAATGACTCCAACTGATAGATAATTGTCAATAATCATCTGATCTACGATGAAGTCGATATCATACTCATCTTCGTTGATCTCCATGACCTCATCGAATCCCATGCATTGTTGGACTGGATATCCTTCAAGCATGAGAGATGTGATGAACTCCTTCATGTCATCATTGTCGAAGGGAAGTCGAGTGTAAGGATTGATATCAATGTTATGCTGTATGAACTTGTACAAGTCAGATGAGCTGAATGTATGGCATCCAATGTCCATGAGCATATTATCAGGTATAGATGATATGGGCTCGGCTCCCAGTGTGAATGTGGCCTCATCATCCATTCGTCGTGTAAGCGTGCCCATCTTCTTGATCATGCGTAGACGGTGATTGATCTGGTGCTTCTCAAGGAAGGATATCTCACTCATAGGATCATCTATGGTCATCTTACCCATGGCATAGTAGTATAGCCCTTCCATGGGGATCTCTCCATTCCTGGCCCTATACAGGATATGCTCAATCATGGATGAAGTGATGTCATGTGTTCTAATGTACTGCATCAACTCCTTATGTCCTACATTGGCCCTAATGACCAGATGTTCATATGAGGAAGGAATCCTTCCCATCACAATGCATGGCGTCCTTGGTCCAAGAAGATGCAGGACCTCAGGTATTCTCGAGGGTTCCATCATCATAATGAGAATGGTGGCTTCGACCTTACCAATGGATGTAGAGTACCTAGTAAGCGTGGACCAGGCCTCATCATATGCATCATGCATTGACATGGTGAAGATGGTGATGCTGGCAATGAGCCTGTTGTATAGCATATGATGATGGTGAGTAACTCCTACCCTCGACTCTAGGTCTATCATTGGACATGGAGTGATTGGGTCAGAAGATGATGCATACCCTGCAACCACCCTCTTCATCTTGGCTACATCGTATGGCCTCGATGGTTCACGCCTGGTCATATTCCTCAGCCTTCTCTTGGCCTTCCTCGTGCCTATGATTCTTAGGATGTCCATCTCATGCATTGGTAGGCTCTGTCTTGCTACATATGCACTAAGGGCCATATACCAGAGATATTCATCGTCATAGTTAAGGATGACATCCATGTTGTCTATTGACATGTGAACATCTGGCCTTGATAGATGGACCTGTAAGATGTAGGGGTGTATCTTACTCGAGAATGTATCCAGGATGTATTCTACTGATGTGGTACTACTCAGACGCAATATAAGGGCCTTAGGAGGTGGTATTCCATATACATCATATAGCTCGATACATGCTATGGCATCATCATGGCCAATGCCTGCTGTGATCAGCTGTAAGACGCCATCATCTATGGGTATCTTATGAGCCAGTATATGGGAGAACACACGACTTATGATCATTTGGGCTACCAGTAACTGGTAGACTACACTAGGGGTATCATGACGAAGAATGTATCGCTCCATTCATATACACCTGGTTCTCTTGCTGTTCTTAGTGACTCCTGGTTATATCGAGGGAAGTCGATGTCCTTGGGTTCCATGTTCTCTATGTTATATCCTGGGTTAATAACCATCTCATTCCATGACCAGATAATATAGGATGCATGGGCCATATCCTTGGCCATCTGAACCATGAAGATACGACCATCCATGTTGAGGAGGTATGCTATGGTTGATATTCTCATGCTTGGTACAACTGTAGGTGATCTCTCAAGGATCAATGACTGGAGCAAGTCTCTGTCGGACATGAAGATGGACTCGTTCTTATGGGATCTAATGTCCCATGTATACCTGAGGAATCCAGGCAATGTCTTCGGCCATTCTGACTTGGGTGTAGCTCTCATATGATCATACAGAGCATCTCTTGTCTGTTCGTCCGGAACAATGATCTCTCTGTCATATATCATTGTGGGTATGATGTCCTGGAAGTACTCCCATATGCGATCTCCCTCCACAACAGGAAGGGTATTGGTTAGACTGGCTAGATCATATTGGACATCAGGATCAACGATGATATGTTCCATGAAGTCATCTATATGCTGGCCACTGGAGGAATACAGGAGATGAGCAACCACACGCAATGTCCTGGCATCCTTCTCCATCTGCTTCCACCTATTGAATCCTCCATCACCATCATCGGGCCTAATGATTAGCCTCCATGAGTCCCTGTACAGCCCATCTCTGGTGCTTACTTCCTGCGCGAATCTTTGACTTGGTCGTCTGATATCTCCTATGGGAAGCTCAAGGATAGGACTGAACCCAATACCCAGGGTAACCCATGCTCTTCTGTTCCTGTAGTTGATGGCCCTGGTCTTGCCATATGCATCAATGACCTGTTCAGCTGCAATCCAGCCATAGATGTTATCAACGAGAGGAGTGGCCTTCACTTGCTCATGTGTCTTATTCTCGGGTGATACCATTGATATGATGTTATTCTCCCTCATTCTCCTGTCCATGTAATCTGTCGTTGGGAACATGTATGTATGATTACCTTCCTCATCAAGGATGGCAATGATAGTCAAGTATCCATCAGCATCAGACATCGTATGCATGACTACTGTTGGCCATTCAGGGTTAGCATTCTTATGTAGGTAGAAGTGAGCATGTCTTGGCTTGAGAAGGTATGGCTCAACTGGATCTTCCATCATCATGTATATGTTGAGCTCGAATGCTCTCTCCAATGCTCGATGATGCCTCATGATATCTATCCTTCCCACATTGATATCATCCTGGATCTCAGGGATGCTCTGATCCCAGCATGACTGTAAGGTCAAGTAAGCATGTGTAGCAATGTCTGACGTCTGTAGTTCCTTGCCTGTAATCGTGTTGAGATTGAATAAGGGGTTATCAGTGATACCGTACCTTAGTACCACACCATCTCCTACTAGTGGCCTCAAGAAGGAAGAGGTGGTATTGGTTGTACTTGCATATCTTAGCATCCTACCCATGAGATTGGATGTAGCCTCCAGAATGTAGCGAATGTTATCACCATCACCATACTCCTCTGTCAATGTCCAGTCGGTATTGACAGTGACATGGATATCTCCCTTGTACTCATCGTTCCTTGGAAGAGGTATGTAGAGGTCGTTATTCTTACGATGTAATGACCACTCTGTTCCTGGTGTTGGTGTTCTCAGCCATATGCGACTCGATGACTCGAACTCCACCCTTGTATTGTTGGTCATCATGGCTGGTACCATGATTACGCCATAGCCTCTTCTCCTCCATTCCTCTATCTCATTCCTCTTGATCGGGATAGGAAGGCGATCGTTCCTGATTGTGCTCGTATACTTGTATAGAACAGGATCAGCATGAACAAGCCTGTAATGAGGTGTAGTGGGCACAGAGAATAGGTTGCTCATGACAGGAGCACGATCAGGCATATCGATTCCAAGGGCCAATATCTCCTGTCTTGCCTGAGCATAGTTCTCCATGTACATTGTGATGAGCTGCCTATACAGGTACTGGCAGATCCTAGCATGATGAATGCTTGGACATGAGTTGATCCTGACCATCAGGAATTCCTGGCCAGGAATGATCGATGTTAATTCTCCATCCTGATCAATGATTGTACCAGTGGTGGATACTTGCTTGCTCAATGAGAGATACATCTTATCAACGCCAAGCTGAATGTGTATGCTCACATGCTCCTTCAGCGATGTTGGGTCTGTATCCTCTCGCATGAAGATGTAGTCGCCCAAGTTGGTATCCCTGTATGGAGGAGGTGGATTGGTGATCAGACGAGACATGATATTCCTGTCCACACCTACAGCTCCTGTACCATCAGAGATGAAGTTGGATATGAAGGTGTATACCCTCCTTGAGACCGTAGGAACAGTAAGGGTCTTCAGGTTGACAGCCGAACAGATGCTATTCATCACATCTGGCACAGGAATGAACCTACTGCGAGTGGAGATGTACACCTGATTACGCATGGCATTATACTCTACATCCTGATATCTGTCTGGGAACTGTGTTACTCTTGTGATCAGGCGCATGCTCTGGGGCTTAACCTGATGGAACCAAGGAATCTGCTTCTCAACTCGATCATATGTCTTAATGAGCTTGCGTTCTCCCATGTCAGCAATGAGGGCAGGTATATCTCTTGATGTCGTAGTAGAAGAGACAGTATCGATAGGATCAAGTGGTCTTACTGGTACGATAATGAGGTCCTCAGAGTCCAGCTGTGGATCATATGTGCTGATGTCCATGGTTGGCACTGCTTGTATGCGTTGTAGGGCCGTACGATAGAAGCTAGGATTCACTGGTCTGGCATCTACCTGGGCCCTGTACCAGATGAACGCATCGTGGAACTCATTGGCAGTAAGACGCTGGGCTGTAGTATGTGTCATCTTGCCCAGTTGTTCATGTAGCTGGGCCTCAGTGAAGGCTTCTCCCAGGCCATAGGCAATGCCACCAAGAATGGCCCTTCTGGTCAGAGGCCTATTATTGACTGACAATGAGGATCTCAGTCCAGCATAGATTCCTTCCACGGTTCCACCAACGATGCGATCCCTGGCATATTCATGCACTGCTTGTATCTTGGTACCATGGATGACGATGTTCGTACCAATGAGAGATGCGATGATGGCCTGTGATGGTATGAGATCCCTGATGTCCTTGTTCTCGGCGATAATGAGACGTAAGGCATCACGATCATCAGATGTCCGACCCATAGCTGCGATGATATGGGCCATGGTTATAGCCCCATTCAATCCATTGCGGCCTCTATACTTGTTGTAGAAGAGCCAGATACTGCATGGCGTGATAGGGTATCCTTCAACCTCGACATTGAGTGTGACAGTCGGGAGATTGGTCACCAAGATGGATGGATGAGCATTAGCTAGGAGTATCCTATTGTTACGAGCATTGAGGAACGATAAGTCAATAGGAAGCATCTGATACTCTGTGGGATCCAACAAGTTTGTCTGGTGCGTAAAGATGTCAAACCGTAGCGCTCGCCCTGTCTACACCACATTCGATCCTGAGAGAGGAGCAGCTGGATACACAGCAACCAATCTCACGGCCTTCGCCAACCAGGCCGGGCTCTCTGAAGCACTGAAGCAGGCCCTCCTCGATGCAAGGGCCGCTAACCAGGCCGAGTACTCTCGTCTCCTTGGAGGAGTCAGTCCTACTAGTGCTGGCTTCTGGAACGAAGTGGCCAGAAGTGCGGCCACTAGGAGCCTCTACCTGGCTGATCAGCAACAGGCAAGATTCGACCTCCTGGTTGACTATGTCAATGACCTGCCTCGAGGACAGACTCTGTCTCTGCCGTCCGTTGCTGCTGCCTCTTCCACGGCCAGATTCATCGATGGAGCTAGACTGGAGAATATCTTCTCTACTGAAGGTCAGGCTGGACTTGTCAGGACTCTTCGTGAGACCCCCATTGATAGGCTGAGAATCAACGGCCTGGAACAACTGGCCAAGAGCCTGGGTGTTCCTACCGCTCTCACTGCCAAGCTTGCTGATAGGGGAGATGATCGTCGTCGAGGGCTAGTTAATGCCATCCTCGCCCATCTTGGTGAGACTGCCGAGTACCAGAATGTCCCAGAAGGAACTGGTCGCGCCAGTAGCTCTCGTTCTCCAAGAAGGACTGCAGATACGGCCGTTAGCCTGGATCAAGCAAGGACCACCCTTGGCCGTAGGCAGATCAATGATTCTCTCCAGCTATTGAGCCTGTCTGTTCCTGACCTGAATCGCCTCGCAAGAGAGCTTGGCCTGGTTCCGGGCAAGAATAAGGCTGAGACCATCAAGAGGATTGGTGATCTTGCTGGATTCGACCCTCTGCCTACGGTTGCTCAGGTTACGGCTAGGTTCAATGCCATCATGGCTAACCCCAACATTGCCTCCGCCGAAGCTGCGGCCCAGGCCATGAGGGAGGAAGAGCTCAATATGCTCTCTAGCACCCAGTTGTATGAGCTGTACAAGCATCTCCAGCTGGGAACTAGGCATCCCAATGTCTTCGCAGCATCCAGGTCTAGGCCGTCCAAGGGAGCTATCATTGCCCATCTGACTCGCAATCAGGCAAGGCAAGGCCCTGATGCCGTCTCAAGCAGGCGTGAACTTGGCAATGTCAGAAGGGACTACAATGCATGTGTCAATGCTGATATTGTCCATGTTAGGGATGTGGCTGATAGCCTCAGGATCTCATACAACCAGTTCACCACGAAGGAGCAGCTCTGCGCCGATATCTATGCCTATCATCTTGGCCGAGTGTCTGACATCCTTGTCTCTAACCTGGCCAATCTGGAGGCCATTGCAGCTGAGCCTGCTACTGCTCCTGGAAGGCTGGCTGTCATTGCAAGGAATGTTAACCTTGATGTTAAGCCCAACACCGTGGAGGAACTGCTCCAGCACTGGATTCCTTCCCATTATGGCTCAAGGGTGATTCGTCTGGCTCCTGGTCAGAATGCCATGCTCACGGCCTACATCAGGAATGGCACTGTCCCTGCCAATGTGAGGCAGCAATATGCTCTGGCCCGTGTCTTCGCCGATATCAGGCCCGACCTGGAACAGCTGGAAGATGATCAGCTTGCCGGTGCTCTCCAGGATCTCTATGATCGCTTCATTGTCCAGGCTATGGCCGGAGATCTGGCCACCATCAGTAACCAGGCCAGTAACATGAGGCCTCGCAATGCCTATGTTGCCACCGGTGCTCAGGTTAGGAACGCCAGTCCTCGTCGTAGCGCTGCTCAGGTCAGCCCAAGAAGGAATGCCAGTTCAGCATCACAGAGGATTAGTCCCAGACTGAATGCCTCTCCTCGCCGTAGCGCTGCTCAGATTAGCCCAAGGAGGAATGCTTCTCCTAGAATGTCCCAGCTTACAGTGAGTCCAAGAAGGTCTGCCCAGTCTGGAGCACAGGCGGCCATCAATAGCCTCTCTCGTTCGGCTTCTCCTCGTCGTAACGCTCGATCTCAGAGCCCTGACGAATTCGAGGACTTCAGTGAAGCCATGTTCTAAGTGTATACATGTAACATGTATATTATACTACGCGTCTATAGTGAGGCGAGAAGTCCACCACTTCCATGATAGTACCTCTTGATAGGGCAAGTTGCTTGATCATGATGTCATTGTGATCAATCTCAGGCAATGACATGCCTACTACTTCATGGTATACATCTTCACTCTCATCCACCACTCTAACCTTGGGAGTAAGGGTGTGCTTCAATGTGCTGATGGACATGATCTCAGGTGGGAAGTATGTGATGTTGGCATAAGCTGATACCCTGTTCATGATTGACCCAACATCACCTTGATCAAGAATACCCATGATTATGTACTCTGGCCTCCTGTCAACGGCTAGACGCTCATTGGCCGTAATGAAGGCCCTAAGTCTGGCCTCTGTGTATCTCTCTGATAGGAAGACATCAACAACAAGACGAGATCTAGGATTGTCAATGCTATGAGTCTCGAATCCCTCTATCTTCGTGCTGTCAAGGTCATTGGGTAGATGATATCCTCTACCCCTGATCATGTTGGATAAGTTGGTCAATGCAGTCATGCTATCATCTGTATCCTCTGTAATGGATGGAAGCTTCTTGGTATCTCTAACAGCCATAACTTCAGGGATGGGTAGGTCCTTAGGGCTTGTTCTTGCGAGAAGGAGTCCAAGCTGTGGATTCTGAGTGAACTTGGCCTCTACAGCGGCAACAGGATCACCATCATTCTCACGCATCCAATGACTCACACTTCTCCACCTGGATCCATCAAGGACGAATGGGGAAGGATAATCATGCAGGATGAACCCGTGTGATGCTCTGGTGCTCGATGTATCAATTGACATGGACTTTCATGTAGGGTATCAAAGGTAATGTCATCGCAGGACGTGATCATCAACAGCATCCTATTCCTTCATGGAGAAGATGCCATATATGCTTATGAGTCGGTCAGAGATGTCATCGATGCAACATGGCTATGGGATCACATGTTGGAGAGAGATTACCCGGGGATCACCTATGATAGATATGGCGTAGATCCATTCGAGCAGTACAAGACTATTACAATGATTGTCGATGAACTGGCCAGGTATGATATCGATAGTGATATCTATCTATATGATAAGGTGGATCTCAATCTAGGTGTATATATCGATACCATGTCTTATCTCATGGATATGATGCGTGATACAGGTGGAGATATCCATGATGTTCTCAGGCATGTTGATACACTGACACCTGAAGAGATAGATAACCTGCAGACCGTATACGATGTCATGCATGATAAGTACATGAAGATAGTAGAGGGATATCATCTGGGTGTAGATTCTCCCCACTTCATCTACGCACGAGAACTCCTTGGAGCTGGTGCTGCCTATGGAATGATCAACTACATGATTGCCAATGGCCCAGATGCATACGATCCAGCATCAAGAGACTCATTGGCCTACACTTCATTCTACGAGACAGAAGGACCTGCATTCCTTAGCGATTCACACGACTCATTCAGATTCAAGGATCTGAATGAGATTGACTACTGACATTCATGTAACATGAATGCTAACCACCTGATTGCTTCTCAATGAGATCAAGTACATCCATACCAAGGACAGGTTGAAGGCCTAATCCCCTGATTATAGACTCTGACATCTCTATGCTTCCAATGCTCAGGTAATCAGTGATGAAGCGTAATGCTGTGACCATTGAACCAGCATCAATGATGGCATTGGATATGGTGATGCTATCATTGCCCCTCAATATATTGCCATAGAACTTGATGCCCTTACTCTCAATGTAGGTCTTGCCTGTTATTAGTCCTGTCTGCAGAGAGTAGCATATCTTGGCCTTGAATGTGCCTCCTTCTATGTCCATGGGTATGCCATCGCATGGTAGATTAACATTACCTATGTTACTAAGCCTAACTGATCCTGCTCTATAATTGATGTCATGCTCATACAAGCCAGTATGCCTCTTCATCACTATAGGCATTATTACTGGTACTAGGCCATCAATGGCCCTACATGCGACAGATGTAAGACTGTTCACACTGTTACACATGGTAGTGCATGTTGCCACTGTTCCAGCATGTATCGCCACAGAAGGATCACACTTGGAATTGAACCAATTACTAGGCTTAAGGCATTCAAGTACACCAGGATACAATGTTGTACCACACTTATCCTTGCAGTTGACCAGGCCATATCTACATGTGTTATTGGTCGATATGATCCTTGATATCATATCCCTGATCATGTTGTTGGTAGAAGTAGGATCAAGAGTAATGGTTCCATTGAAGGAGAAGCTCTTCATGTCTGTGGAGAATCTACCAGTAAGAATAGATGGTATAACTACATCATTGACCTTGACATTGGCTACAATGCTCATATCATCGCTAACCAGCTGATTACCCCTCTGTCTCATTACAATGGAAGGAATACTGTATGTCGCATTAATGGCCAAGTTCTTGCCTATGTCTCTCCTGAGGTCAATGTCAAGACGCCTAAGATGGCCATCCCATGGATCACCTACGCTCTCAGGTATACTATCTATGATCATATCATTGGGTATAGAGATTGTACCAGTGACATTATTCAACTTGAACATCTTTGACATATAATCAAATGATTAGCATTCCCTTCTCTGTGCCTGAATTCACACAGGATATCACCACTAACAATGTATCCCTTAGAATTCGAGTACATAAGTCCAATGCCACTGTTAATCTGAGATCAGCAACAAGCTGGGATGTACAGGGACTACACCTTGATGTCATCATTACCAGGCCTATCAATGTTACATTCCCACTGCGTAATGCTTCTATCGTAGCCAGTGGTAACACTGTGTCATTGAGATCGAACAATAACGATGTAGCCACGCTTACACTAGGTCAGTCCATCAATGTGTACATCAATCTTCTTGGTGGTCATAACTTCACCATCCCATACTCTACCATTGGTGATGTGATCTCTTCCTCTGGCTTGGTCTGGCCAGTAATGGAGTACCTGGACTCTGTTGCTGACATTGATATGATCATCGATGTGATGAACAGGTACAGTGGGATCATTGGACCCATCATTAACAATGTATGGAATGACCCATCTATTAGACAGGTGTACAGTCATATCCTTGATAACATCCAAGTAATGCCTACTATGGCTGGAAGGGCGAGGTGTTCATGCCAAGGATAATATACAGGTTACCTGTATATGTACCGCACATAAATGACTCCATCTATCTTGTCTGAGAAGATCACAGAGAACCTTGATAATGCATATGAATCTGGCCGTATGTTGGCCATGCAGATTCGAGCAACATCAATGAGTCAGAAGGAGATCCTCGTTAATCATGGTCATCACTTCAATGACGGTGTAAGATCCTTCATGCTTGATAACTATGATCAACTTGAGGAAGCTCTAGTGCCTAATAGAGATCTCGTCTTCATGTACAAGTCATTGAAGACCCTCCAACATAACTACCTATTCAAGGTAGATGGTGTTCCCAGGGAAGGAATTCAATGGTGCTGGATGAGAGTAGCTGTACAGGTATCAATGCCTGTTAATGGTACTCCTTCCCTTGAAGAAGTCATAGAGAACTATCACATCCTCAGTAAGGGTGAAGCTATTCATGCTACTCCTACATGTGTCAATGCTGGATACAAGCAAGCACAGCTAGAATCATGCTTCCTTGTTCCTATGGGTGATAGCATGGAGGACATCCAAGCAGCTAGAACCATCGTGGCCATGGGAAGCAAGGCTAATGGTGGGTTCGGATTGGACTGTGGTAATATCAGGCATGGAAGGGTAGGTAATAGGGGCATCACTAAGGGTGTCCCTGGCCTTCTGAAGCATGAGTTCGACCCTCTCATTGGATATGCTGATCAGCTAGGATCTCGTCCTGGCGCTCTCACTGCCTTCCTACCAATGTGGCACATCGACATTGAGACGTTCATTAGAATGGGCGACAGGAAGTCCCCTGAGTCAATTAGGGCCACTAACATCAACTATTCCCTATGGGTACATGACTTGTTCCATGTTAGACGCCTATCTGGTGGATATTGGCATCTCTTCTGTCCAAGAGAGACCAAGAAGTTATGGCTACGATTGAATGGTGGTGATGACAATGATAGCAAGGCCGTGGATCAGGCCAAGTCCCTGCATGATATGTGGGGTCAGGAATTCGAGGACTTCTATCTCCAGTGTGAGAAGCACATCAATAGCAAGAAGATAGACCCAAGACACTTATGGGAGAAGATATGCATCCAGAGATGCCAGACAGGCCAACCCTTCGTCATGAACGCAGATGCCGCCAACAGGAAGAGTAATCAGATGAACCAAGGAACCATCACACAGTCTAACCTCTGTATCGAAGTTATCCAATATACCAAGCCTGGAGAGGTTGCGGCTACATGTGATCTTGCCACTCTTAATCTTGTCTCGTACTTGAAGTCGGATGGATCCTATGATTGGCATCGTCTTGGTACTGTTACTAGGCAATTGGTTCGTAACCTGGACAGGGTGATAGATGTGACCAGTGGAATCATTCCTAATGAGCTACAGAAGGCCCTAGATAAGATCATTGATGAGCCAGAGGATAGCACACTCAAGAAGATGGCCATTCTCATGTATCCTGACATCAAGAAGGATATCACTTACACAGGAAGAAGGAGGAATAGAGCTATTGGTATTGGTAAGATGGGTCTTGGAAGCTTGTTCTCCATGATGGACTTGAAGTATGGGTCCAATGATGCCTGTATCCTTGCTGAGACCATATGTGCCTGTATCTATTGGCATGCCATGGATGAGTCAAGTATCCTTGCCAAGAAGCATGGATCTTATGGCTCCTTCGATGGATCCCCTGCATCTATGGGTCTTCTTCAGCCTGATCTATGGGCCAAGGAAGACGAGGAGTTCAGGAAGATGAACATCAATGGTTGGGGCCAAGGATGCATGAAGAGAAGAGAATATGGGTTAGTCCCTCCTTCCAGCTTCGGTATTAGTGAATCATGGGATGATCTCAGATCAAGAGTGAAGGAGGGCCTAAGACATAGTCTTGTCACATGTCAGATGCCCAATGCTACTACAGCTTCCATCTGGGGTGTAACGCCATCAATAGAGCCCATCTTCTCATGCCTTCATGCAACGAGCAATGTACAGGGTAACGATACATCCATATATCATGCTGTTGTTGATGTAGCCAAGAAGAAGGGAGTATATGATCCTATCCTCATGGCTAAGTACTTGGCATCTAATCATGGCTCAATGAAGGGCATCCACAAGATGGACATGGCCAACAAGGATACATGGTTAGAGATAGAGGATCTCTTCACTAGAGCATTCGATGTCAATAAGAAGAGGTACTTCATCATGGTACAGAGAATGGGTAGGTATATCTGTCAGAGTCAATCCTTGAACTGGTTCTTCGAGCTTCCCAATGATAAGTACATGGAGAGGCTTGACACCCTTCTATGGGCCAATGGAGCAAAGACTGGTCAATACTATGTCCATAGAAAGGCCGTGGCTAATGCAGTGTCAACGGCTACCTTCTGTACCAAGGATAATAGCGATTGTACATCTTGTCAGTAATTATGCATGTTACATGCATACTAGAGGACTTCATCTCCTGTGATCTGTTTGATCAGAGATGCGAAGGGTTTCATATAATTGAGGTTAGACTTGGCCGAACAGAGGATGTGCTTGATCGTGGGATCGAAGTACTTGACCTTGTGCTTGGCTTCATCGTACTTGTTACCAACGAGTACGGTCTTGGCACCTGGGGATGCTTCGAGTACCTTATCATGAAGAGAAGGGAGAGACCTGATTGTCGAAGGATTGCACCCATCGTACATCAGGATCACACCATCCACATCATGGAAGTGCTCAATAGAAGTACTGGGTACGACCCACAAGTCAACCTCCACTATACCTCCCTTAATCATGATGTCCAGAGGATACACACAAGCCGATGTATCAGGCTCATGCTTCTCCGTGAACTCACCAGTAAGGTGGCGGCAGGCGAAGGTAGACTTACCGACATTCGAGTCTCCAACTAGAAGAATCTTGAGTGTCATGGTTTCTTACCAGTATATCACGCCGCTGATTCTTACACTGTTATACTTATACCTATATAACACTGCGACTACTCAATCCAATTGAGATTCTTCCACATGTCTATAATGATGTAACATCATTACGCTTCAATGTCTCTGACTCTACTCGATTACATCTATCCTTGCCTTGACTAGTAGAATGATGCTACACCAGATCTAATCAACAAGATTACATTGAAGTGTAGTACAATTGAGCGAACTCCTTGTATCCCTCTTCTTGCTGTTGCTTCAATCATATTGATTCATGAAGAAGCAAGACTACTTGGCCAAGATCAAGTAGAATGGATACAGACAAGGATAGTATCAATAGTCTCTCTTATTCTGTGTGAGATTCATCTACATCTCTTCATGTGACTGACTCATAAGGATAGTTCCTTCACTGATCAAGCTATGATATAGCTCACACTGTAACCGGAATAATAGATGAGTGTATTCCTTCGACTATTGATGCTAACTTATACACATCAACAGAACATGCATCAATGTGATGAAGAAGCAAGGTTATTCGGCCAGTGTCTGTACTGGTAAAATGACCACCGTTATCAGGAAGGGCACGAGTATCATCTACAGGCTATATCCCATTGTCATTCCCAGGGATATGACAGCTATGGTATATGATCCATACAAGTTGGCAGACGCTGATATGTATGTCAATAATGACATGAGTACGATTATTAGAACCAGAGATACAGATATTAGGTCTCTGTGGCTTGAGCAAGTTAAGGAGAGAGGTCTTCCAATGTATCAACTCCCAGCTGGATCACCTGTTACATATGGATATCTTCCTGCAGTGACTACTAAGCCATATAATGTACATGTCTTCTATGAAGACAATGCCACTGATATTGTTCCATATGAAGAGTACAGGTACAAAGGGGGAGATGGAATGCTGGTTGCTAATACTAAGCATCATGCATGGACCGGCACATCACTTGACCTGTATATATGGGATGAACAAAGAGAGGTAGTTAATCAGGACAATCTACTTGGGGATCTATCTCTTGAATAAGTATATATGTAACATATATAAAGACTACATGGATTGGGGTGCATTATCCGCCTTCATTAATATACAGGAAGTAATTGACCATCCTTATCTTCCATGGGATAAGGTTAGTATGTATAGCAATCCAGGCTTTATATTGGACGATGCTCTATATCTATAGGCTTATACATGTTACATGTATATACCCTCGACTATTGATGTCTCATTGTACTCGATATCCCTCTTCTTCCTGGTTATATTACCACTCTACTTGATCTTGGCGATATAAGCTTGCTTCTACATGAATCAAGTATAATTATTCTGGCTGAAGATTGCTCATGAATCAGTGTAGCATGGAAGAAGAGATGGATATATTCCTTCGACTATTGATGCTGTCCTTACATTGATCAGTATAATGAGCCATCGATTAAGCTGATCAGATTACGATTATTCTATTGACTAGTAATTACAAGTGTGTAAAATATGACACATAGGATCGTAGTTCTTGGTAGTGTTGGTTCTGGTAAGAGCTCATACATCGATTCTCTCGATGGAAGGGCCTTCGATAAGCTATATGACTATGCATCACCACATAGAGATATCACATTCACCATTGGAGGAACCACTGTCAACCTGATCGAAGTATCAGGACAGGAGAAGTATGACTCGAAGATCGAGTCTATGTGTGATGGAGCTAATGCTGCTATCATTATGTTCGACATTGGATCCAAGCTGTCCATGAACAAGGCAAAGACTCTAGCTAAGAGACTAGACCCTAATCTTCCTATTGAGTTCGTTGGTAACAAGATGGACATTAAGGAACCCAAGAGATGTGATATCCCTCATACTCCTGTCTCTGTTAGGCAAGGCTTGAACTTGATGACTCCAGTTGAACGGGTGATCTCACTCATTACTTAAGTATACATGTAACATGTATACTACAGAATACCCATGATTCTCTCGATCATATCATCTCTAATGATATTATTCTTGACTTCCAGTGACAACTTAATGGTACTCTTATGATATAGAGTAACAACATCGGACCTATTGATCACTCTATAGATACAGATGATATCACCTACGATATGAAGACCATCAGTGCCATTCCTCTGAATGTACTCTCTTAGCACGGTATGAGGATATGTTCCCATCTTGCCATTGAAGGATCTATACATTCTACCATTGATGGTACAGTTATATAGGTTCTTCACACCTTCAAGCATCTCATACTCGTTGTCGTTGATAATCTCCAGATGGAGAAGAAGATCTCTTATCATATTGATCAATGAAGTGATAAGACTGTCATCCCAAGAGGAACACAACAAGAGGAACTACTCATACTTCCTCAGGAGACAGAGTAATGTAGATGATTCTTGATTGAGCTGAGGATCTTCTACTTGTTCGTATTGCGATGTAACTGTCATTGGATGAGCTGTATAACAGAAGGAATTATTCTGACTGAAGAGTACTCAATTGGTCAATGCAAGGACAAGTATAATAGTCGAATGAATATACCAATCACAATGAAGCAAGATGACATCGCCAAGATGTAACAAGGAATAAGGTGATTGGTGTATTCCTTCGACTATCTTCTATGTGTTCATCTTGTTGCGATGTAACTGTCATTCTACGATGAGCACAACAAGGATAATTATTCTGTTGAGAATGGTTCATCTTATTAGTCAATGTAAGGAATTAATCACACTCTACTAGATCCTGGCGATGTCATCTTGCTTCATTGTGATTGGTGTAACAATGAATAAGAGTCCTTAGACTAATCTCTCTATCCTTGATGTAACAGTGTACATAGGAAGATCTAGTAGTATGTGATATAACAATGAAGAAGAGAGCTAATGAGGTGATTAGCCCATAATTATACTGTTACAGTATAAGTTCAACGAGAATAAGAGATGTCTAATTATCTTCGATTATTACATCTATCCTACTTCACTGTAATCTCAACTGAATTGAAGATCTTCCTATGTACATCTGTCTCTCTGAGATGAGCACAAGAGATGCAAGGATAACATCAATTGTCGATGTTATCTTGATTGATGTATCAATATGAAGAATAGAGAGATGTAGATGATTCTCAATTGAATCGAGGATCTTCCCATGTACACTATTATATCAATCCCTTCGACTATTGTACTTGTCCTTACATTGACCAATAGAATGAGCCATTGATTAAGCTGATCAGCATTAGATTATCTTGTTGTCTCGTAATTCCAAGAATGATATTACAGGTAAGACGATACATTAACAACAAGGATGGGTTATCACCTGATCACGACTCCTTCTTGTTGCATGATCTCATATAGAATCATTACACATGTATAGGATGACATCAATAGTCGAAGGAATTACTCATACTCCTTATCTGATCAGTTGATATCATTCCTTGTTGCACCAATTATACTGAAGCAAGCTTACATCGCCAAGGTCTAGTAGAGTGTGATTGAGACATTCTCATCAGGATTATTCCTTCTGTTGTGCAAGCTTAACAGTGACAGTGTTGTTACTTCATCGATCAACAAGAGAGTTGTACTACGAGGATAATTATTATGACTGTAATAGTTCATCTTATTGGTCAATGTCTAGTAGAGTGTGGATTCTCGATTGAATTGAGGATCTTCCTATGTACATCTCTATCACACTCTACTAGACCTTGGCGATACCGTCTTGCTTAAGTGTGATGGATGTAGCAAGTAAGGATATCAACTGAGCAGATAGGAAGCTGAGAGTAATTATCCTGTTCGAGTATACTTGGTGTGATATAACAATGAAGAAGATGGATAAGGAGTTCCTTCGACCATATTACTCTTCCTTACATGTAGAAGGAATTGATCAGTCTCCTTCTCTTGTTAATCGAGTAGATTGTTATGGCTATTGTACTGTTACAGTACAATTATGGGCTAATCACCTCCTTAGCTCTCGTTCATGGTTCTATCACACTCTACCAGATCTTGGCCATGCCATCTTGCTTCAGTATAATTGATCAAGAAGAAGAAGGAGAGTTCTATCAAGACTATATCCTTGCTGTACAGTCATCATCTTACCTGTGATTACACGCTTGGATTTGCGAGACAACAAGATAATCAGCTTAATCGATGGCTCATTCTATTGGTCAATGTAAGGATAACATTAATGAAGATCTCTCTTGTCACACTGATCCATGAAGAAGCAAGATGATATCGCCAAGATCTAGTAGAGTATGGTGTAACAAGGAAGAATAGAGGTAAGGAGATCGATTCCTTCTACAGGAGACTGAGCAATATAGTATAATCTCGATTGAATTGAAGATCTTCCTATGTACACTGTTACATCAATGAAGATCCTTCCCTGTTACACTAATCAAGATGTAGTATAGTTCTTGATAGCTACATCGTTATACCAGAAGACGAGAGTGATCAATTCCTCTTGTTGTGTCCATCGTAGAATGATAGTTCTGTTACTTCCTTGAACAACAAGAGAAGATATCTTCAATTCCTTCGACTATTGATGTTATCCTTACATTGACCAATAGAATGAGCCATCGATTAAGCTGATTATCTTGTTGTCTCGCAATTCCAAGTGTGTAATCATAGGCAAGATCAATACACAACAACAAGGATAGATGAGCAGGTGATCACAACTCCTTCTTGTTGCAGGAACTCCTGTAGGACCATTACACATGTATAAGATGACATCAATAGTCGAAGGAATTACTCTATCTCTTCTTCCTTGTTACATCAATGAAGATCACAGTGATCCATGGAGAAGCAAGATTATATTAATGTCATGCTTACATTGATTATTGTATGTAGGTTACCTACATACTTAACTCATTGCCCATAGCTTGATCTTGTTGATGTGATCTTGATCATGGACAATCACCTCCCTGCCGTGCATTACATCATCTGTCATATCGAAGATAATACCAGTGGTAAGCTCATGCTTCTTGAACTCATTCCTTAACTTGATAGTAGATGTGAATGACGATCTCATCTTATCCTTGGTAAGGACAACGAAGGCTATACGATCATCACAATTATGTAACATAACCATTAGATCATCATATATGAGATATCTTCCAGGATAACCGTTGATGCATGTATAGTCCATAGTATCTGGGTGATTGTCAAGGAAGTTAGTTAGTACACTGATGTCAGATAGACTCATGTTATTTTCTTGTTACACCAATCACACTGAAGCAAGATGACACTGCCAGCATCCAGTAGATTGACAGTTAGATCACAGCATGATGAATATATCGTACTCTACTAGATCAGTGTAACAAGTAAGGATATCAACTGAACTAACAGGAATGAGATGGGTATATCCTTACATTGACAAGTGTAATGAGCCATTCTCATCAGAATAATTATCACTGTTGTGTTCATTCTGCAGAGACAGTTCTATTACTTCCTTGATCAACACGAAGAATGATATAGATGAAGTGAGATCAATTCCTTGTTACATCATCTCGCTTGATCGTTCTATCAAGACTACATACTTGTTATCCTTGAAGTAACAGTGTTCGTATGAGGATCTTCAATTCAATTGAGGTTCATCTACATCTCTCAATGTAAGGACGACATTAATAGTCGAGGGATTCCTTCATCTGTCTTCATCCTTGATGTACTCTACTAGATCTTGATTCAGTGTAATAAGTAAGGATCTTCATTGAACTAACGAGAAGAATGAGTAATTCCTTCGACTAATCTATATATCCTTGCATTCATCAGACCAATCTCTCTGCGTTCTATATGGAACATCGATATATACGCCAGACAAATGATTCTACGATTCATGTCTGATGATAGAACCTATGTAATTGGTCATCAATTACAGGGAAGAAGAGTTAATGGGGGTACTATCCTTCCTCTTCTCATGGATGATCTTGATCTCGAGTCCATTGATGTTCCGTATAGGACAAGAAGTGAGATTACTGTGAATATTGGAGATGAAGAGTATAGAGGCATTCTTCTTCGAGATGTAGCTGGATCCCTTACATTGCTTGATAATGACAATAGGACCATTCATGTTGGTAACTATGATGTCGCTAAGACTTCATCACTTCTCGAGGTAATGGGTTCATCAGGAGAGATATCATATATTACTAGGGCTATCCAAGGTGAGATGTTGTATGGCCTAGATACTGATACTGGTACCATCAATGTCTACTTGTCCATAGTCAACAATGGTCTAGTGCCTATTAATGGAGCCAAGGTAGAGATATCGTTGTCACAGGGTAATATGGTCAGAGCAATGGCATATGATTCTATGGCTTCACCATCGAATGCTACTGGTCTAAGTACATATCATGTTCCAGGAAGATATGATGCCGATGATGGATATCGTACATTATCATTGGTCGATAAGATCACACCTAACATTGAGTACCAGCATGTCATTGACTTGACCAATGGAAGATCACAGTCCACATATGTAGCACGATGGAGAAGTCCTGTTACTCTTCCATCTGGTCGAATGACCGTCTATTCCAATGGTGCTCCTCTTACACAGACGAGTATGAGTAATGTAGTACCTGGTATGGATGTTACTGTTGATATGATGACCACACCAATGATATATGCTGTAACGACGATCAATGAGACAGATGAGAATATCAAGATCGAAGGAACCGTATACAACGCAAGTGACGAGGATGAGATGGTTATGCTTAGGTATTGGGTTGGAGATAGGCCTGTAACAAGGGTACAGAAGGATGGAGGTTATGCCCTGATCGAGATGAGGGTTAATGCTAACTCCAATAACAGAGTCAATGTGACAATATAAGCCTACATGTAACATGTAGTCTATTGAATGGTGATCTCGTTATCATATCCTCCAGGCACATCATCATGGCTGGTAATGAGGATAGGAATACCTAGTCTATTGATCTCGTTCATAATGAGACCTCTCTGTTCCATGCCAACGGATGTAAGGGCCTCATCCAGTAGCATGATTCTACCATCTGTATACTTCGTGAGTACGATCATTAGAATGATACTTAGCCTCTTCTTCTCCCCTGTTGACATTGATCTTACATCATCGTACTCCACACCATTGTACTGGATCCTCATATCGAAGCTTGGCCTGGTGATACCAGAGACAGATATGGTTGATGCATGGAGGCTCACATTCATTGTCCTATCGAACATGATCTTGGCCAGGCAAGAGATGTCGTGTTCAATTGATCTAAGCATCGAGCCTACATATTGGCCATAGACATCATCAATGACAGTAACCAGCCTAGCACATGTCTCTACCTTCTTCTTGATCTCATCTCCTGCCTTGGTCATCTTAATCATGTCCTGAGTGGCATTGGTATGCTTGTCCTTGATATCCTTCCTCTTCTTGGCTTCAATGGCCTTAGCCATCTGATCTTCCAATGATGAGATCTTGGCCAAGATAGAGGCAATGTATGTCTCATCATTGATATGAGGATAATCATTCTCCATCTTCTCAATGCTGGATGTTACATGCTCAAGTCTATCCTTGTTCGACATGTTCTTCTTGATGAGATCAGTCAAGTGAGATAGCCTCTTCTGCATGCTGGCCTTATCAGCAGGAGTAATGTATGTATCAGGCATAGGAGGGACAGCATCTATCTGTCTCTGTAGACGCTCATATTCCTCGTGTGTAGATGTATAAGCATTCATCTTGGACATCAAGGATCTGATATCCTTACCTTGATATACTTGGTACTTCTCCATGGCATCTTCCAGTGTAGCCATGCGTGTGTCAAGTTGGTTGATGCTTCTTCTGATCGTAGATGGATCCTTACCTGATACAGCTGGCTTATCAGTGACTAGCTTGTCATTGAGGGTGTACAGGCTAGAGGCGCATGCGGGGCAAGTGTATTCCTTCCCATCTGTATGACCACATGACTTAAGCTGTTCCTGTAGCTCCTTCTTCTTGGACCGAAGCTCTTCCAGCTCAGATGATGAGAAGGTACTCAATCCCATGGATAAGATGGACATACAGTCAGTCGATGTCTTAGAGCACTCTTCCTTGGTGGGAATGGATGCTAGGTCAATAGATGACATCCTCTCCTTCATGGAAGATAGGCGTGCTTCTCTACTGGCGACATCAACCACCGACTGTTGAAGCTTACCTCTGATTCCCTCCATCTCTTCCTCATGCATGGATACATCAACAGTAGGAGGAATGGCTTCCTTCTCATCATTAAGGGCCATCAATCTCTGCTTCTGTCTTGTAGCATCAGCATGAAGATGTCTCTCCTTACTGATGGAATCCTTGATCTTATCCACATCCAAGACATCACCTTCTTCATGCTGGTCCTTGACCCATGGATGATGTTCCTCGATGGTTGATATGATACCATTGATTCTGGCCATCTTGACATTGACATCATTCAGGGATGAGAGTAGTTCCTTACGAATGTTGGATATCTTCTCCTTGTAGATGGAATGCTTAGAGGCATCAGGGAATAGAATGGATGTGATCTCCCTCTTGGCTCCTGGCGTTGCCACAAGCATAGGATGCATCTCTTCGGCTCGTAGATATGATGTTACCTTGAACAGCTCTACATCACCGAAGATAATGTCTATCCTTGCCTGTGCTTCGTGATCCTCATATGTCTTGGTTCCCAGAGTAAGAGTGACATTGTTAGATGATACCCTATTAACCTTGACATTGACCATGACATCACCGATACCTAGCCATGTCTTGATATTATGACAAGCAGGCATAGGTATGGACATAATGACATTGGTACCACCAGTGTGGCCTGTAGGCTTGATCTTCCTGACCTTGCCATACAGGCACCATTCTATTGCTGCGAAGATGGTGGTCTTCCCTGCGCCAGAATGGCCAGTGATCTTGGTGATACCGTCCTTGAAGTCGATGTCAGTCTTGTTCCTGTACCTTCTAAAGTTCGTGATTGTTAGTCTCATTTGCGATGTCGACCCTGGAAGTAGTGACGGCCGTAGCAGCCATTATAGCAGCAGTGGCAAGTGTATGCGCCCCATTGTCCACTGCCATGGCAGAAGTGCTATTCTTCGGTGCCATGAAGATGATCATGGAGAGATTAGCACCTAGAGCTCCTCCTCATGCAATTACAGCTGATTCCAAGTTGGAGTGCAAGTTCGTTGTACCAGAAGGAATGGTATAGTTATACAAGTTACTTGTATATGTCAAATGGATCGTATCCTCAATGATGATGTGCTGCTCGATGCGTACAACCAGGTGGTAGGTGTTCCATATGAAGGAGACCATCCTACTGTTCTCGAAGGAATAGAGATGTCTCTTCCTTATCGACCAATGGACATGGATGGAGGTAATAACCTACACATCGGTCAGAGGAAGCTCTTCATGAATGAGCTACAATTCCTTGTTGATCACATTGATACCGTCAATGGAAGAGGTACAGTGGTGTATGCTGGAAGTGCCCCATCTATGCATTTGCCATATCTTGCTGGCCTATATCCTCGTCTGAAGTTCGTCCTCGTTGATCCCAATGAACATTGCTTGATCATGAGAGATGCGCCACATGATAGGTATGGAGATACAAGGGTAACACATTATACTCATGGTAAGGATGTAGCCTATGTCTCTAGTCGTCCAGATGATAGATCGCGCTTCAGAATGGCAGATGGATCGTTCCCACAGAGAATAGTGCAAGTATGGGATGGCAAGAAGATGCAGACATTGAGCAGGCCATCTCAAGGAAGGTACCCCAAGAGCCAGACTGAGCTGGGCAATCGCATAGCCTCATGCCTGAACAGGAACAAGAACATCAGGTATGTGATATCTGAGGCCTACTTCACTGATGAACTATGTCAGGCTCTTACTCGTATAAGTGGCCCCATCTTCTTCTGGTCTGACATTCGTACATCAGAATCAGAGCATCCTACAGAGGCTGACATTACGATCAACAATCTACAGCAGATGAGATGGGTGTCCATCCTTAAGCCTGAGGCCTCCATGCTCAAGTTCAGACCACCCTATTATCCTACTGATACAGAGGATGTAGCGCAGATGAGTAGATATAGGACACTCCTTACTCAACTTGAAGCTGCTCTCACTGGTACTCAAGCCTCTCTCTTCACCTGGGCCAAGGAAGAGCTAGGAATCGACGCTCTCCTTCAAGCACAGGAGCAGAGGTTCACTGCACCAGATGGTGAGCTCTACATCCAACCATGGGCTGGAATCTCCAGTGGTGAGATGCGTCTACGCCTTGGCAAGTGGAATGGCCAGGTTAGAGAGATTGATGTATCTGACTATGAGGATAAGATGTTCGCCTACAATAGGATACTTAGACCCTACAGATTCTACGCCTCTCATCCAAGGGACCAGAGTATAGGCATTGATGCATGTGGTGATTGTGCCTTGGAGATGGAGATATGGCAGTCATACATTGACAAGTATGGTGTAGAGGCTGATCCCCTGATTATGGCTGGTACTCTTAGCTCAAGGACTGGCCCAATCCATCGATCTCTCCTTGATGAGAATCATGGCAGGTTCCAGAGGCCATACAGCCATATATCAGAAGAGGAAGCATTAGCCATATTGAACTCTGACCCTCCTTATGCTTCGGATGTAACATATGACCAAGGAATAGTTGACCTCATTATATCTACTGATAATGATGCTGATATCGTTCATGCTGGATTACATGAGATTGGTATCGCTATCGTATCTTCGCCCATCAAGTTAGTTGTTGCTACAGATAAGGTAGTGGAAGTGGCATCAGCTCTATCTTCCTATGATCAGTTCAACTTGCTCACCAATGGTAATACGATGGTCAGGTTCAAGCATGAAGGACAGACATATATTGTTACATTGACAGATGAGGAAGGAATGGAGCGTCAACATAGTATCATTGCTGAACTTGGCCGAGAAGTGAAGAAGTCCAACCCTCTTCGTCTCGGTATCATGAATCTCCTGTATTGGACCAACAGGAATAGGATACTCGATGATAACCTTGTCGTTGAGATGGCAATCAGATCATCGAAGGATGAAGACACTAGAGATAGTGTGGTACATCAGTTCTTCACCATGTATAGAAGCACTAATCCTATGTCATATGATTGGATGTCTCCATCTGGCCGCGATAGAAGCATGTGGGGTGTTGCTTCTCGTTACATAAGGAAGGGCATCAACTACTTCGAGAATCTCAATGATGTCATGTCATCCTATGATGTGGTCTATATCACTGATGCCATGAAGGATTCATTCCTGAGACATGCCTTCAGAGGGATCTACATCAATAGGATGAGATCGTATTCTCGCGGTGATCGTCTCTACATCATGATGACAGGAGAATCACCTGTAGTCATGGATATGGGTATGAAGAGATGGATCGATCTCATGAGGGAGAAGGGCAATGATATCAGGGTCAGGAGAATCAAGCCAGTATAATATATGTAGGTAACCTACATACTACTTCATGGAGAACAAGATGAGATGTTGTATTGGGCTCATATCAATGCGAGATATGGCCACATGTTGGATGAAGGAGTTATACACCCTCAGACCACCAATTCCAGAGTCACTATTCTCATCGTATGTTGGTGTGAAGTCCGTGTGCATATTAACAAGGATAGTATCGATGTCCCCGCCCAATACCTGGCCCATAGTGATACCATTGACAAGAGAAGGTGTTCCTTGCTCCTTCTCTCTGATCAAGCTGATGACCTCATCATATGGCATGTCATCTGCATAGGCCATGATAATGCTGTATCTCTGAATGGGGATCTCAAGCAAGGACATTGAGGACACTCTAATGCCATCAGAGCCCCATAGTTCATTCAGCCGACTCTGAGCATCATCTGGAACATCATGGTATAGGATGAGATGATGCCTATCTGATGGAGGAATCCTCAGTGTAGACCTTGACCATAGAGTCCTTGTATTCCTGTCCCTGCCAATGTAGGGTCTTGATGCTACGGTGATCTCCTTGATAAGAGGAGTGATGGTATCTGATGTAACATCGTCACCAACAAGAGTCAGGTAATCCTTGACTATGTCCACTTCACGGGCACAATCATAGCATGTACAGAGTCCATCCACTGGCCCAACATCTGGCGTGACATTGTAACTCCTTGGTCTAATGGCTGACTGGAAGTTCCTCATTCGTCCATGGATTGACCTTCCCGTGTAAGTGGTAGTCTCAGGGCCTGATGAGATGATACCAATGTCAGTGCTGTTGGCACTGCTCCAAGGAAGAAGCCTAGTCATTCCTTGGAAGTAGCTGATCTCCTCATCTTCTCTGATGGATAGATTAGTCCATGTAAGAAGGGGGTTGATCTGATCAATGAGTGATCTAGTGTAATCTGGGTCTTCATAGCTAATGATGACAATTGGGAGGCCAATGTACTTGGTCACATCAAGGGCTCCATCCATGGCATATTCTTCTGGTCGAATGAAGATGGAAGCATACTCTCCCGAGGCAGAAGGGGACTCAGAGATAGGGTAATCGCCATCACCCCATAGATGGAATGTGGTCCTATACATGACATAGAGATTGGCCAGCATCTCGACATGATCAGCTGGTGCAGCCCCCAAGTACAGGACGATCACTTCGTCGACCTCATTGTTCCTGAAGAAGTAATTGAGGAAGTCCATAGCTGATAGAAGCATCCTTCTCTGACGCCAGGATCTGAGACTCTTGTATTCAATGAGTTCATCATCGGAACCAGAAGGAAGGGATACTGGTACCTCCTCATCTGTCACTGGTACAGCTCCTTCTCTTGCCTCGATAACAGAAGAGAGATGAGTGTATGCAGCAATGGAAGGATCCACTTCTTGTAGCGGAATCTGTACAGGTGGGAGATCTCTTCCCTCTGATAACATCAAGGCATCTCTGGTCTCGATAATTGAGCTAGTCATATCATCCATACTGAAGACGATGACACCACCATTATATGGCTCAACCATCACACGAAGGCCAGTGGATACGAAGGAATCATAGCCATGTAGAATGACTACACCCTTCTGTCTCAGAAGCTGGGCGATACCCATCTCTACCTTCCTTCTTCCCATGTTACCAGATGTCATGACCAGGTATACAGCATCATAGATTGTGTTGTATAAGTTCCTGTACACTTGTCTTGGTGGAGTTGTAGTGATGTCAGCCCTTGAAGTGAACCAAGCAATGGGATTACCCCCTCCTTCTCTGATCATGTTAATGTGTTCCTCTTCTCCTCCGTAGAGGATGAAGTTACGACCATTGAATCGATTGATGACCTCAGCTAGCATGCTTTGATATAGCAACAAATGTCAGAGCTTATCTTTGTCAAGCGGAATAACGAGTATAGAGTACAATCAAGGGATGTCACCACTGATGGTATGGATGTTATATCGAGCATGGATGTTCCTATGAACATGGTTGAGTCTCTAATGGCTAGAATCACAGGCAAGAAGGATAGCTTCTTCTACATCCATATTCCTGATGAAGATGAGGCAAGAAGGATAGCAGATGTAGATCGTGATACTCTAGCACGATACATGTTCAAGGATATAGTATCAGGATTACTTGGCCTAAGCAAAGGATGAGTAACATCAAGGAAGTTGCTGAGATCATAGTCAAGTTGATGGATGTATATGGCTTCGATCCATCCAGTAGGTACTATCCTGCTGGTACCATGGATGAAGTCATACTGAGATCAGTGGAAGGCATTAAGATAGGTAATCAGGGATACATCCATATATCTGGTCGTGATGGTCAAGAGTATGCTTCTGGTAATGATAATGTGATGGCAGTGAGGTGGAACGGTGATAGGCCTAATATGTCCTACCTATTAATATCTAGCCCGCAGATGACCATTGATTACTTCGACACTGCTATGACCATAGATAGAGGAGGCGGTGAGACTGTAGGTGAATGGGTAGAGCCAGCAGAAGACGGAGGTAAGGCAGTTATAAGGAACATCACATTCAATGCTCCTATCAATGATAATATCTATGTTGGTGCACTTGTACATGAAGGAGGACCAGAGGAGGATATAAGCATTGGCCAGCTGATGGCCTCTATCCTTGGCAATTACATGCTCATCAACCTTATGGCTCCCAATAGGGACATGAGATACAACCATATGATTGCCAGTATGAATAAGGTACTTCCAACCATGAGGCTATCAGGAGAGTCAGGCCAGTGGAAGTTACCATACTATAATATATGGATCAGTATGTAGGTTACCTACATACATCAAAGGATAATGGAAGACATAGCCAAGTACATATCATTGATGCTAGTTAAGTATGGCTTCAATGCAAGTAGGCGCTATTATCCTGCGGGTTCCATGGATGAGGTCATTCTTCGTGCCATAGAGGGAGTCAAGATTGGTAATGAAGGGTATATCTATATTCCTGGTCGTGATGGACAAGAGTATGTCTCTGGAGGAGATCCTACCCTTGCCATTAGGTGGAACAGAGATAGGCCTAATATATCATACCTAATAGCTGGGTATCCTGAGATGATCAGTGACTTCTTCAACACAATGATGACCATTGATAGAGGTGGAGGTTATACATTGGAAGACTGGGTAGTACCAGCAGAGGAAGGAGGATCCATTCAGCTTGATCATATCACATACAATGAGCCAATCGATGGCAATATGTTCATAGGAGCAATGATTAAGGAAGGAGATACAGCTGTACCAACTATAGGTGAAGTAGCAGCCTCTATCCTTGGTAGCTACATGCTCATCAATCACAAGGCACCAGACAGGGATATGAGATACAGACATATGATTGCCAGTATGCCTAATGTCATCATCGGCTCGACTGGCCAGTGGAAGGTACCATATTACAACCTATTCCTGTCTCTCAAGGAAGAAGGCTAGGATCTCATTACTCATGGCTGTTGGTGACTTATTCCAGTCGGTCTTGTAGATGATGGTTCTTCCATCCTGTGATGGCATATTCATGAGAAGAGTGCTATTAGTGGCTCCTACCAACATGATGGCTGTTCTGGCTGGATTAATTATCACATGGCGATGAAGGCCTTCTTCTTGGTGATAAGCACCATAGGATATGAGATCGTCCAGAAGTTGGTCCCATGAATAAGTGGTATCTACATGTGTACATTGTTGTCGAAGTGATACACCTCCTTCTATCTTATCGGCGTTGATATTGGCCGTCATCACTTGGATGCATACATCGCATCTTCTTGATCCAGAATAGAAGATGTCCTCTCCTATGGTTCCTGAGCCCGAACATAGGCCAGAAGCACATTGAAGGAGAGATGAGGCTCTAACTCCATTAGCCACTCTATTGCCTGACTCTTCTAGTATGGTCTCATAGTAGATGTCATCAGGAAGATAGCAGTTACAGATGTTAGCATGAGATCCACCTGGTTGTTCTTCCTTACACATGGAACGCATGATATCATCGATGGAAGGCCCTGCGTTAGTTATGGCCCATATCTGGCAGTGCTGGTCATTGGTCATGTCATCAAGAGTAGTACAATGGACTAGTCCCGTATCATAGTCATATGGAACTCTCTCATTGTAACAGGCCAGTTCTATGCCATTCCAGTAGTTACCAGAGCAAGAGGTACCATCGGGTAGGTTCTCTCTGACGCTCATCCTATTGAAGGCACCATCATAGTTGAGGAAGGATCTGACCCTGTACATGTCTGAGCTTGTCATTCCCCTTATTGTTGGTGTAACTGTGATGGCTGGATTGGTGTAGAATTCCGTCCCATCATTGACAGTGATGGCCAGAGAAGCAATGTACCATGAACCAGACGATGATAGAGGCTTATCACCTGATAACAGATGATATGTTCCATTGCTCTGGTGTCGTGGCTTGAACCTGATGACAGGATAGGAGCCACTAGTACCACCATGAATCATCCATCTGCATGCATTGGCCGTATTCCAGCATCTTACATCCCTTCTTCCTCCTGCACCAATTGAACGACCGATATCGTCGTATGTAAGGCCATAGTCAGACCCATACTTCTTCAGCCTGAACACAGCAGGACTCGATGATGCATGGAAGTAGCCATAGTCTTGGCATATGAATATGTTACATGGACGAATGTAGCCAATGTGACCCTTACCACTGATAGCGAAGGTTAGATCGTAGTTATTGGATGCTACCAAGTTCCATGCATCATCTGCATGATCATAGGGATGTATCAGTCCTACTCTATCACTTCTACTGTTGTCCATGTTGGCCCATTCCTCGTACCATGGATACCTTCTTCCTTCTGGAATGATAGGATCAATGCTGGTGTTGGATGAGAAGACAAGGTTACCATTGATTCCTTCCACTAGATGGAACTGCTTCTTCTTGGTCAGATATATGCCTGTGTCATCTTCATAGAGGATAGTCCTTACTGTACTTCTATCATCATGGGTTGTAGCCATGTATCCAGGATAACCACCTATCCTTGCTGATGGAGCCAATGTAGGAGAACGAGTAATGAAGCCATCTGTAAGCTTAATCTGTACATATGACATCCTTTGCCTTGTGTATACATGTTACATGTATACTTAGTTGAACTTGATTATCTTTATTGATGAGTATGCAAGGTAATTTCCAGGACTAGCGAATCTAGGTTCCGTGGTTATATGCCATGTACTACCTTGAGTCTGATGGCTCCAGGTGAACTGGTTTAATTGAGATTCATTAACTACGATGTTACCCAGCACACCGCCATTAATCCTGATGCTGGCCATGGCTGAATCTAGCATGTGATTACTACTGTTAAGCGTGAGGGACGAGAAGATCTGAATTATCCCACTTGAGATAGCACCTGACACGTTCGTGAACGATACAATGTTGGCTCGACTTGTTGCTGCGGGGCCAATAGCATAGAAGCTTGACATCCCAACAGGAAGGCCAGATAGGCTACATACGAACCCATTGCCATTGGCCTGACTAACTCTTGGACCATGTATCTCTGTGGTTCCATCAATCCTAGCATTGCCGATTGTACCTACTGTAGACAGTGTAAGTACACCCAGCGTTGTAGTGGGAGTTGGTCTTGTTGCTATGACCAGATTACCGTTGGTCATAGCGGACATACTCCACTCGCTAGAACTATTAATCATTGATAGGCGAGGGAAGTCAGACCCGGATGTTCTCATAGTTATATCATTACATTGTATCCTACCATCAACATGAAGTCTGACATTCTGGTCATTCGGGCTACTACCAATGCGTACATTACCAGACTTAGTAATAGTCATGCGGTTCTGACCAGTATCATAGTTGTAGAACGATAGTTCGTCATTGCGATCTGTTCTCGTATGGAGACCCCAGTAACTATTGAGGTTGACATTGCCTCCAGATGTGATCTCTCCTGTCGCTCTAATGTTACCATTGACATCTAGCTTGGCTGTTGGGTTTGTTGTACCAATGCCCACGTTACCAGTCGCACTATAGGTCATTAGTGTCCTATTGTTCTTGATGTCAGCAATGGCAAGTTGTCCAGATGATGAGGTTCTAATACCCCAATTAGTACTACCACTTGTTGTAGCAAGACGAAGGCCACTCCATCCTGTCTCGGAGGTTATCATACTGATGTTGCCTCCAGATGTAATCTCTCCCCTAGCTCTGATGTTACCATTCACGTCAAGCTTAGCTGTTGGACTTGTCGTTCCAACCCCCACGTTACCAGTACCATCAATCATTAGTGCATTCGAGCCACTGATGTAGTCATAGAATACTAGAGCCCCAGGAGTATCAGCTCTCGTGCTAATACCCCAATCATGAGTGGTATTCCCTTCTACCGCTCTAGTCCTGAGTCTATACATAGCAGCACCACCACCAATATTCTCCATAAGGAGGCGTCTTGTAGAAGATGAGTTGGATTGGAACAACGCCATTGGTTCTTCACTCGAATAGCTTATAATACGACCATTAACAGTGAGATTGTTATCGGTGGTTACAGCACCTCTTAGTCTCGTGGTACCATTCACATCAAGCTTGGCTGTTGGACTTGTCGTCCCAACCCCCACATTGCTTGTCACATAGAGATTCTGCCTACTGTTGATGTTACCGTTCACATCGAGTGCATGTGCTGGATTGGTGTTGTTGATGCCTACCATCCCAAGCTTGGTGTATGTCATGACTGTGTCTGCTGGTGAATTGCCATCTGAGCGATTGACAGTGAGTGATCCATCAGGACTGGATATGACTATCCAGCGGACACCTGATGCCATTGAGTCAAGGCTAAGCACGCTAACCGAAGGACCAGTGACAAGCACTGCTTCATTGGCATTGATCCAGCCATCTACAGTGAAGTTGCTCACAGCTGGGACAGTGCCCAGATTCCCAGTTACATCGTCATATGTGAACAGGTTGGCAATGTTCACCGCATGTTGGGTATTGGACGTAATGTTGGCCATGATGTTGGACAGGCTATTACCACCCATGTAGATCTCATCAGTGACAACAAGATTACCCGTGATCTGAGCATTGCCTGTAACAGCGAGAGGGTAGCCTGGTTCCATGGGCTGATTGATGTAGACTCCTGATTCAGCATTGATATTGCCATTGTAGTTCTCAATGTTAGCGTTGGTGATCTCATCTATGGAATTAGCTGTGATAATCGTGTTAGCATGAACAGTGTTGGCGTTGTGCATGATACTGATTGTATTAACGACATTGGCATTCAGCTCTCCCATAACATGGGTAATAGCTGTAATATTAGATACACTGTTGATGTTATCAACTGCTGTTACAGTATCAATGGCATCAACTTGAGCCACATTATCAATGTCCGCACTTACGAGGGTATTGATCTGGGCAACTGTGTTGGCCGTTAGATCACCACTGAATGTGTTGACAGTCTCAATATGCTCGATGGTGCCAATATTACCTATGGCTCCTGAGATCGTATCAATGAAGCCAGAGATATCATTGACATTGCTAATACCCCTCACATCTGTGATGTTACCAGAGATCGTGCCAACATTGGCATTGTTGTTGATGGTAATTACATCTCCAGCAATGGTACCAATGTTCCCATCTCTGAGAGTGGAGACAGCACCAGAGATCTCCTCGATGTTACCGTGGTTGTTGATGGTGTTGACTGGGCCAGTGATCGTCTCAATGACACCTGTCACATCACCAATGGTAGTAACCCCACCATGGAGATTGGCAATGGTCCCGTTCATGTCATTGATGGTACCAATGTTACCGGCGATGTTGGCACTCTGTACATCCATGCTTGTAATCGTCTCTATGTCGCCGATCATCGCAATGTTGGCTGTCAGTTCACCAATGGAATCTGTATGCTGTGTCAGATTACCAACAATACCAATGTTACCAACACTACCCGTGATACTTGCCGACTCAATGTGCTCGACATTGCCTATCTCAATGATATCAATGTTACCACTGATATTACCCACTGTATCAAGGTACAAGAGAGTACCGTCCTCGTAGTAGATGTTCCCACCAATGATGAGATTATCCTCCACTTCCACTTCCTTGGTCTTCAGGTGGTCCGTATATCTAATTGCACTCATTTGTATGAAGTGACATACTTAAGTGTCTCAGTAACTGAGACACCTCATAGATGGTCAATATGACATCGAATATACTCCTTGCCTATGATTGTTGATGGGAATCTGTAGATTCAATAGCTATTGTAGCTTCGATAATCAATGGCATGTTGAGTGGTCATGATATAAGTGTCATTATGTCATTATGTTATAACATAATGACAAAGAGTCTACAATGAATCTAGCCAAGAGAATCGCTGCTGCTCGCCTCGGCTCTACATCTACCACTTCTATTGAGGAACTTGAACATAGTCTGTTCTATCCTGTTCCCCAAGAGGAAGCCTGTGGTGTTCTTCTCCCTCATCAAGTTGAACATGCTTATCGCCTGAAGTCTATCCTCGAGAGAAGAGGACTGGCCGCAGACACAAGCAAGCCAGGAACAGGCAAGACATATGTGGCCTCAATGGTAGCATCTGAGCTTAATCTTCCTGTGATGGTCTTCTGTCCCAAGCCTATCATGACAAGATGGGGAGAGGTGCTTCGTTCGTTCGGTAACAGTGTCATCACTGTAACCAACTACGATATGGCACGCTCAAGCCATTCCAGCTACGAAGTCAAGTGGTATGACATGAGGAAGGGTCACACCGATGTAACAAGCATCTGTCCCTGGATCACCAAGAGCAGGATCACTCGAGATGGGAAGGACATTGTTACCTTCAACTGGAACATCCCATATAAGTGCCTCATCATCTTCGACGAGGAACATGTGGGTAAGAATGTACACACTCAGTCATTCGCCATGATTGATGGTGCTGTTCGCGCTGCCAAGGAACAAGGACATAAGGTTCTCTATGCCTCGGCAACACCAGTTGAGAAGAGGGAGCAATTGACATCCATCCTCAAGTTCCTTGATGTGGTAGAGAGGCCAGATGCTGCATCGGTACAGCGGTTCTTCTCGCGGGAGATTGGCTCCACTGATCTGGTGGAGATCCATAACTACCTGTATGCATTCGACAATGACGATCCATCGAAGAGCACAGGTTGTATGTCTTGGATGCCTGAGGCCACGATTCCCGACCACATCACTAACGAGGTCAGATCGGTCCCTCATCAACTCGATGCCAAGACTACAGCCCTCATCGCGAAGCACACCGCCGAGATCATGGCAATCAAGGCCAGGCTCAGAGAGAGGAGATACGATAACTCCCTTGGCCGCCTCAATGCCAATCGTACCTTCATTGAGGAGCTCAAGGTACCCCTCATTGCTCAGAGAGCCAAGGATATGCTTGAGCAGGGATATTGGGTCCCTATCTTCGTTAACTATGTTAACTCTGTCAAGGCCATCAATGAGATCCTATCCAAGGATTACAAGGTGGTTACCATCTTCGGCTCCCAGACGACACAGGACACAGATGAGGCCGTAAGAGCCTTCAATGCTGGAGAGGCCAGGGTCATCATCTGTACCATCAGTAAGGGAGGTCAGAGTATCTCTCTTCATGACACCTCTGAAGGGGGGATTAGGCCTCGCTTCTCCATCGTCTCCATTCCAACATCAGCAACACAGCTGGTCCAAGCTCTGGGTAGGTGTTACAGAACCAATGTGACTAGTTCATGCATCACAGAGATCCCAGTCTGTAAGGGCGACATTATGGAGGAGAAGATCGCCGAGCTCCTGAACAGCAAGTCCCAGGACATATCCAGATTCACCATTGGTCGAGATAGCGACTTCAAGATCTATGACTCTGCCATCAGTGCAATCACAGCCAATTAAGTATGTAGGTAACCTACATACACTTAGTCTGGGTTAGCAAGGACCATCTCCATGGTGATTCTTGGGTTCAATGACATGGCTCTCCTATTCCATGGCCAGAGAGGGTTTGCCTTGATCTCCTCCATGGGCACAACAGAATCTATGTCACCTTCCACTCCAAGATAGACCACATCATCCACTGTAACACCTGGATTCAAGGACAGGCCCTCAGCATCCCATGGTAAGTCAGGGTGAAGCCTGATCTCTTCCATTGGAACATGCACAGAGAGGTCATACCAATCCCACTCACCTGTAGCACTGGTCAGGACTTCATCAAGCTCATCCATCAGAGCCACTGTAATGTCCTTGTTCCCACTGAGACCTTCCCTATCCCATGGCAAGTCAGGGTGAAGCCTAATGTCCCCAATGGGAACCCTACTTGGGAGATGCCACCATTCCCACTCATCTGTAGCACTGGTCATTACATGATCAAGGTAATTCATGGCTTCGACTGTTATCTCATTGTTCTGGCTCAGACCGCGTCTATCCCATGGCAAGTCAGGGTGAAGCCTGATCTCATCCATCGGAACCTTACTTGAGAGATGCCACCAATCCCACTCACCTGCAGAGTTGGTCATTACATGGTCAAGGTGATTCATGACATCTACTGTCATCTCCTTATTCTGGCTCAGACCATATCTATCCCATGGCAAGTCTGGCCTCGCCCTGATGTCCCCAATGGGAACCCTACTTGAGAGATGCCACCAATTCCACTCACCTACAGCATTGGTCAGGACTTCATCTAGCTCATCCATTAGAGCCAGTGTCATCTCATTGTTCATGGAGAGACCTTCCCTACCCCATGGCAAGTCAGGGTGAAGCCTGATGTCCCCAATGGGAATCACCATGGAGAGCTCATACCAATTCCACTCACCTGTAACGTTGGGGAGTCTCATGCTTTCTATGTATGTAGGTAACCTACATTCACTTAGTCTGGATTGGCCATGACCATCTCCATGGTAACATGCTTGCTCGATGACATGAGATGCTTATCCCACTTATGATCATGGGTCTGATTGTTGAAGCTCATGGAGAGCTTGTTCCATGGTAAGTCTGGCCTCTGCCTAATCTCCTCCATGGGAATGATCCTAGAGAGTGATGGCCAGCTCCAGTCATACTTAGCATTGGTTAGGACCTCATCAAGGTTCTCCTTGTGTTCAATGGTCATACCTTCATTCATCGACATTGTCTCCTTATCCCATGGCTTATCAGGGTTGAACAGAATGTCTTGGATGGAGACGTACCTGGACAGTAGTTCCCAGGCCCATGTACGTATGGCATTGGTCATGACCTTATCAAGCATGTCCATCATTGACACTGTCATATCATCCCTCATACTGATACCCCTCCTATTCCATGGCTTAGAATGGTTGGATAAGATGTCAGTCACTGGCACGTTCGTAGACAGTTGAAGCCAGCTCCAATCACCAACAGCAGATGTAAGGAGTTCATCTAGCTCGTGCATGAGAGCCAGTGTGATGTCCTTGTTCCCACTGAGACCATCCTTGACCCATGGCATGCTGGTGTTGGCCTTGATGTCGGTGATAGGGATCACCTTGGAGAGCTCGTACCACTTCCACCTACCAGTAAGATTAGGATGCTTCATGGCTGTATTTCTATGTAGGTAACCTACATATTAGCACCTCTCAAGGATAGTAAGCCCATTATTATGGCTATATCTATGCTTGATCCTGAATCTACCACCAGCTACGAACTCCTCCACTGCTGGCCATATACCCTTCCTGATCTCATCCTCTGGGTACCCTGACTCTATCACTTGCTGGGGGATGTCCATCTTCATTCTGATGGATTCTCCATGGATAGCATCAACGGTAGTATCATGTAGGACAATCCACTTCTTGGTGACAGGGCCGAACTTGGCCAGCTCCCTCTTCATGTGACCGTAGATATGCCATGTATCAATGAAGGTCATATCCACTTCCCCAATATCAAGGGTAAGATCATCCTGATGATGGAATGTGTATGATATGCCCTCATTCTTGGCCAGAAGCTCAAGCACGCCTACATTGGGATGACGTACAACATCACATGAATGAAGTACCCCATTACCTACTCCATCACGAAGGCCACATAAGAAGGCGCATGTACTTGTGGCTGAACGAGTCCCACACTCCAATATGGTCCTACATTGACGTGCTATATTATATAGGGTGCGTATATGGCCATTAATGTCCGATGGAATCTCCTCGGCTCCCTTCAACAGTAGATCAAGCATTTATGTAGGTTACCTACATACTTATTCAATATACGCCAATCTGAACACATCATTATCCTTCCACTTATCCATGACCTCATCATTACCGAACATATTACCCAGAGCACTATCAATGGCAGTGAGCTGCAGCTGTCTCTCCAGGTCATCAGAGATATACTTGCCATCAATGATAGTATCATTGAGAAGCTTGACAATCTGATCATATGTGAGATACTCCTCTTCACTGGCTTCCTTGTCCATGATGGCAGGGATATTGGCCAGTCTCAGTGTAATGGCATCAACGATAGCACGAGGAAGCTCAATGACCTTACTAGAAGTGATATTATCATCGTCAAGCTGGAAGATGTCAATGATGTAGCCATATCTGGCTAGGAGGTCCACGAGGCTTACATTGAGCTCGATATCTCCAATGATCAATGTGTAGTCATGAGGAAGACTGCGCCTATAATCGGCAATGATATCTTCGTACTTGATGGATGCAATGTCACCGAAGACATTCTCCACTGTACGAACATAGCTACCATTGGTGTTATTCTTCTTATCAAGGTATGTCCTGAACACAGTACGCATGAAGTAGACCATGTACTCATCTGGGGTCATTCCTCTGTCTGCTTCAGCTCTGGCATGATAATATGGCCTAACTGTGTTCCCTTCTTCTCCACCAGAATACAGAGTAGTCATTCTACTCCTGAATCCAGGTGTCATCCTGAAGTAAGGAGTATCAGGCTTCCATGATTGGGTCAGAGTCGATGCTTCGAATAGGTCACCATATACAGATGCTAGGATATCGTATGTCTGTTGATCATTGACTGGAGGCTTGCCATTATGTAGCCAATTAAGAGCTACATTAAGGATAGTCACCTCATCAAGTAGAGTCTCATATCCTTCCTCGTCTTCGAATGCTTCAATGAGAAACCCAAGTAGTCGCGTTGTCATTGTTTAGACGGTACGAAAGAATGGGTATATTTAGAAGTAAGGAGTCATCTGCTAACAGTGATAAAGAGCTTGAATTGACGATGTCCATTGTTAGGCGACATCCAGATCAACCATGGGATAGGTATGTAGTATCTCGACTGCCCGACTTCACTGTGGATGATCTTACACTTGATCTCCCCAATGCATTCGGTGACTGGGATTGGTCCTTCCTATCCATGACACTACCAATGGACGATATCAGAGATAACCCAGAGTATCCATGGGATAAGATGGTGATGCACCTTAATGAGGAATTCACACTGGAAGATAGGAAGTATCTATATCTGCCCAATGCCACTGGAAGATGGGTCAAGTTCTCATCACCAGCACATATACCATGGGAATACGAGGAAGAGGATCTAGATGATCTTCTTCGCTAATATATGTATGTAACATACATATTACTTGATAATGGCCATGTGTAGCTCCTTGAGCTCATCTCTCCATATCTGTGCTGCTGTAGTTCTGTCGTACAAGTTATACTTAGCTTGTAGACGTCCAATCTCATCATCAATCCTCTTGATCCCATCAATGGTCAGCGTGAGAATGCTAGACCTGAAGAAGTCGGATGGATATCTTCCCTTGGTCTCCTCCATCAACTGTGACTGTGTCTTGTTCTTCAGGACGAGTTGACCATTGAGAATGGCATGGATGAATTCCTTCCTCAAGTTCAGCCTATCAATGGATGCCTTCCACATACTCATCATCTTCATCCTTCTGGTCTCATATACCTCATACCTGGTCTCACAGAAGGAATCTATGGCATCATAGATGGAGTCATGCTTGGTAGGAATTCCATCACGACCAATGAGGGTATTATTGGTCTCGCATATCTTCTCGATCAGGCCAAGCATACGAAGAGGGCCTGACTTGTGAGTGTGAATATGAGCTCCCTCAATGACAATATGAGGAAGGATCTCAATGTAATCCTCCCCATATGACTTATACACCATATTCTTGGGTACAGGCTTGAAGGCCTTGATCCATGTGGTCTTATCACCCTTGACTATGGGCTTCTCCTGCAGCACCTCCATCTTCGAGATGTATGTCTTGATGGACTGGGTCACAGGAATCTCTGTCACAAGGATATCCTTCATTCTCTTCCTTGATGGGATCTCCTTGAATGAGCCAATGCTATAGTGACCATCACCCATTCTCTCGATCCTTCCTTGGTATCCCTTGTACCAGGGAGACATTGTAGGCCTGTCACCTCTCTTACTTAACCACCAGATAATGTACCTGATCACATCAATGGGGTTGTAATTGGGTATATTGGTGCTGAAGCCAGAGCCAATGCCAATGCCCCCATTGATGGCGAACATGGGAATGATAGGATAATAGTGTGTAGGCTCTATCTTATCGTCCCCATCCATCTGATACTCAAGAACACACTCATCCTCTGGCCTGAAGATGAGGCCAAGGAATGGGGAGGGTTGAGCATAGATGTATCTGTCATCAGCAGCAGTGCCTGGACCCATCCTCGAGTCATATTGGCCCTTAGCCTTGATTAGAGGGATGTTATTGGTACCCACAGCATAGTTACCAAGGCCAACGATTGTCCTACCCAAGGCATCATCACCGTACTTGTACTGCATCTTATCTGATACTTCTCCCTTCAGCTGTGATACCTTCTTGGCCTTCTTCATCGAGAGAACCACGCACATTACCTTCCTCTGGCATTCCTTAAGGCCATCAACCACAGAAGGAATAGTCCTGCTGGTATTGACATTGCTGAACTCGGCCAATTGGTTGGTAACGAAGTGTGATATGGTTCCTTCCTCGAACTGCGATGCATGCTTGCCAATCTTGTTCTCCTTACACCATGAGAGAAGGAGCTCCTTACGACTGTCTTCATGTCCAGCATCGAATGCCACTGACATCAGGGACTCAGCCTTCTCATCCCAGGTATATGTGGTATATCTGGCCTTCTCGAATGCGTCAAGGAGTTCGGCATCAGAAGAGGTACCTAATCCCTTGTAGTATCTAACCTGTTGGCGAGAAGTAGGGTTATTCCTGGCCCATTCATCGTATTCATGCTGGTGGTAGAAGGACAATGACCCAACACGAATGAGAGGTGTATCCATCACCTGGACATAGTCACGCCTGAGAAGGGATGGATACTTCAATCTGAAGAAGTTGAGGATAAGACCCCTAATATGCATGCCATCTACATCCTGGTCAGACAGGATGACAAGCTTACCATACCTCAATGTAGAGATGTCTTCCTCATAGTCATAGTCCTCCCTCAGGCCCAATGCCTTCTTAAGCTCGGTAATCTCATCATTGGTAGCATATTGCTCAATTGAGCATGTTCCAACATTGAGAAGCTTACCCTTGATAGGCATGGCTCCAGTGAAGGTTCCATTCTGGATTCCCTTGATGGCGAAGTTGGCCGCAGAATCACCCTCTGTGATGTACAGGGTACAGAGATGGGACTCAGGACCTCCAGCTGCATGAGCATCAACCAGCTTGGAGATGTTCACTAGGCTCTTCTTGGCCCCATCACTCTTCCGGGCAATCGCATTAAGTCTACCCTTAAGGATCTCCTCCAGCTGAATGATGCCTTCCCACTTCAAGATGGCCCCAATGAGTGACTGATCCACATTGACTGTAGGCCTTGGGTAAGTGACATAGTCCTTGGTCTGGCTCTTGAACTTGGGGCCAGTTAGCCTACAGGCCAGGATCATGGTGATATGCTCATCTATGTCTCTATCCTTAGGCTTCAGCTTCTTCATGCTCAAGTGAATTGGAGAGTAGATCTCCTTCTTCCACGATCTCACATGAATACCCCCCTCTGTGTTAATCGTGCCATTGACGAATGAGACCGTTCTACCAGCATTAGGAGTGTCCAGGATTAGGCACTCAGAATCCTCTGACTTGAACATCATTCTCTTGCCATTACTGCGATGATACAGACGCGCATACTCTTCGATGGCCATACAATTAATCTCCCTACCATTGAACATGATAGGAATCTTGGCTGTGAATGACATATCAGCAGCATGCTTGGCGAATGCACCCAGCATATGAGATGAGAAGGTCCTCTGGGTAGCGAAGCCGTACTGCGTATCCTCATCGTAGAAGCGGGCGAAGTCAGGAATGAATGTGATCTGTGTGTATGATGGACCATCATATGGGACAATCACAGGATCAGCCCTATCGTTCGTGTTGTTCTTCCAGACTTGAGTATATCTCATCTTCTCATTGGCATTACCAATGTCCAAGTGGAACAGGACAGAGAAGATGTTGCTGAGCTTAGCTCCCAATCCATGAGTCGATGCGATCTTCCTCTTATTCGTGGTGGAATAGTTACCACTGACACGAAGACGAGAGAAGATGAACTCAGGCACATGAATACCTGTATTGGGCTGAATCCTGGTACTAATGGGCCTTCCTTCATTCCTGATGCGAATCGTATCCCTACTCACAGTGATACTTATTCTTCCTGGATCAATGCCATAGCTTCTGCTGACCTCAGCATTGTCACCTGCATTATGAAGGATCTCAAGATACAGGCGTTCAATGGCACGACAGTAAGGGGCCTGCTCATCTATGATCTTCATCTCATCAACGTTAAGCGTCTGGATGTGATCCATCTCCACCATGGAATTACCCAAGGACAGATGCGGGAACTTAAGGATGTGCTCGAGTTCGGATAGTTCTTGGTACTCACTCATTTGATCTTATACATGTTACATGTATATTTGTCTATAGAACGTATAGGAATAGACATATGCCTATAATTACAGCTGATGATATACCCATTGTAGATAGTATACCCAGTACGATGAAGGCCTTTGCCCATTGAGGAATAGGCATACTATCGATGCAGGCGAAGGGATCTTCTCCTCTTGGCTTCTTGTCTTTAAGTAGATTGTGTAGAAGGACAGCTGGTACAACCGGCATTTCAAATGGAGTCATCATATGAGAGTATCGACTCCATGCTCCACATGATTGGGATTGACATTGAAGGTGTTCACACACTGGTACATGATAGTAGAGGTCTAAGATGCTACACAGCCAATGGTATCACAGAGATGGACGAGTCCTATGCCGATCTCATCAGGTGCATTCTTGGTGCCCAGTACATGACTATGTTACAGTTGGTGAAGGACTTGTCAGACGCCCCATCGTTGATAGACACGATCCAAGCAGGAGGGATGACCATCACCTATGATGATGCCATCTTCGTGGTTAGATCCATATAGATGTAGGTAACCTACATACACTTAGTTGTTGAGGATTCTAATGATGTCCAATGCTTGATCCCTTGTATCGATGGTATAATGTATGTCATCAAGGTGACCAGACATCATGCTGTTGACTATGAGCACTATATCCATGATCATATGATCCCTCGTTCTCTCGATCAACTTGGCCTTATTCTTGGCCCATCCCATTGACATCATGATAGTGATCCTTGATTGACGCTTCGTCATTAGAGCTATCTTAACGAGACCGTCACATGTTGTTAGGCCAGGTTCAAGAGGAATATGATTGTAACTCTCTAGAGGGATGGATTCCTCTGTTCCTGAGAGATATGCTGTTGTCTCTCCTTCATCGGTGGTAACAATGGCAATGGCTCTGCAGCCAGACTTCAAGCATAGAGCAATGATCGAGTTCATTTATATATCCTCAAGCGTAATGCCTCTATTCTCGAGCATGCCTCTCTTTGACCATGGAAGATCATGATTATCTCTGATCACCTTGATATCGATCACAGAAGATAATCTGAACCAATCCCATCCATCTGTAGCATTAGGTAGATCAAGGGAGAGAACATCATCAAGTGTAACACCTACATTAGATGACATTCCTTCTCTACACCATGGAAGATGAGCATTATCTCTGATATACCTAATATCTATATGTTCTGATAGGATGTTCCAGTATGGCTCCATATCTCCTAGGATCTCCAATGTCATATCCTTCCTCTGACATAGACCATACACGGTCCAATATGACGAGTGTATATCCTTCTTAATGTCATCGAGTGGAACATGCCTGGATAAGGCATTACTATTGATACAGCTGTTATCTGTGTCTCTTGTATTGAGATCCATCACTAGATCAAGTGTAACTCCGTCATTGAATGACAGACCACTTCTTCTCCATGGAAGATGGAGATTGGCCTTAATGTCGCTGATATTGATCACTGATGATAGGCCAGTCCAATGCCAGTCATCATCGTCTTCCTTCATGTACATTACATCATCTATCATTATGCCTGGATTCCATGATAGATGATAGAGAGGCCAATCTCTGCCCATATTGGCCCTGATCTCCTCTATTGCTATCGATTCTGATAGATCATCAATGCTCCATTCTCCTGTAGCATTGGACATCTCAATATCAATGACATCAAGTGTAACGGTGTTATTCGACGATATACATTCCTTGTCCCACTTGAAGGATGGATTGTCCATGATCTCCTGTATATGTATACGCCTGGATAGGATATACCTATCATAATCACTTAGTTCCATTTGCTGTATCGAAATTAACCATGAACGTCCTCATTGCTATGCCCTGTTACCAGGGACAAGTCCATGTCAACACCTCCAAGTGTATCATGAACTTGGTCATGCTTCTATCAAGGCATGATATTAGGAGCGAGTACTTCACCCTGGGATCTGAGAGCCTGATTCCTCGTGGTCGTAATGCCTGTGTGGCCTACTTCCTGTCCAAGGAAGACTTCACCCATCTACTGTTCATTGATGCTGATGTCGTCTTCGATCCACATCATGTTCTTACTCTTCTCATGAAGGGGGAGAGTATCTCTGGATGCCCTTATCCCAAGAAGGTGTACGACTGGAATCACATGGTTGCAGGAGTCCTGAGATCCCTTGATTGGGACAAGCTCAAGGACTCACTTGAGCTCGAGGAAGACAAGAACAACATCATCAAGGAACAACTTACCCTTGTTAATCAGGCCAATGTTATGGCTCGTATGATGTCATATGTCTATAATCCTCTTGGACCCGAGGTCAATGTGGAGAATGGATGGATGGAGGTATCGGAGATTGGCACTGGCTTCATGCTCATCAAGAAGGATGTCATTGATAAGATGGTCATTAATCACCCAGAGCTGAAGTACATCAATGATGTGGGAGGATATAACGCCCTCCATCCCAACATGAAGGATAACTTCTATCTCTTCTTCGATTGTCGATGCGAGCCATTCATGGACTCGCAGAGATATCTCAGCGAAGACTATGCCTTCTGTAAGCTGGCTAAGAATCTGGGCTTCAAGATCTGGCTGTATACCAATGCTGTCATCTCTCATACAGGAAGTCATACCTTCACTGGCAATATGCTCCATTCTCTGGCCCTTCTGACTAAGGACAACGAGTAAGTATACATGTAACATGTATACATTATATAGGCACTTCTATCATCGTCCATGTTCTTGGATCAATGGGAATGATGCCTGAATGTGCTTGTGCTGTGAATCTGTCAAGTAGATGTCCTTGTTGATCATATAGGAGAACAAGTAGGGGGAATGATACTCCTTCCATTGTTATGGCTCTATATTGGCCATTCATGTGGAATATCAGGCCATGAGGAGGAGGATATGAGTACCTCTTCATTCCAACCTCTAGATCTGTCTCTACAAGAAGTCTCATTATTGGCCTTTCAAAGGGTAATGAATCCACATGCATACTTGGAGAACTTCACTGGATCACCACTTGATGTGACCATCAATGGTGCTAACTCGATCCTTCCTACTTCAACCATCTTCAATCCTGATCTGAAGCTTGTATATCCTGGCAATAGATTGGTCATCAATGATGAGGGACTATATAGGATTGTAGGTTACTATGGCTTGGCCTTCATTGTCAGGCCATTCACTGATCAATTGAGACGACAGGGTAATAACTACACTATACCCAACTTCCAGGATCACCCACCACTTGCTGTATACTTCGTCATCTCTAATGTGACAGAGAATACATCAGGTGGACTCGATGATGGGTCCATTAATCATGCTGGTACAATGAAGACCAGATCTATCACATATAAGAATGACATGGTAATGGGCATCAACTTCATTGGCCCAACCATGTTCTCTATACAGACACATGAGACTGATATACCCATCACACTGAACATGTCAGATGGTCCATTAATCAATGTCATCACTATTACAGGAAGGAGTAACGACTCAGCATTCCATGCTTCATACCTTGTCTCGATCCAAGAGACAGGAGATATGGGTATAGAGGTCATCAGCTATCATTCTACTGGTCCAATCACTATACAGGCTGATATCTATGAGAGAATGACCTTCTTCATTAGAACGAGTGAAGAGCGGATGTGGAAGATCCATGTACAAGCACACTGAATGGTCGAAATGACAAGAACAATCTTGGTTACAGGAGGATGTGGCTTCATTGGTAGTAACTACATCAATGAGATGCTTCTACAGGATGGAGATGACAGGATCATTAACTTGGACTGCATCAATTACTGTGCCAGGGAAGACAATGTCAGTGATAGGAAGAATGAGAGGTATAAGTTCGTCAAGGGTGATATCACTGACAAGGACCTAGTTACCCATCTTCTGTCCTCTTACAATGTTGATGTGATCATTCACTTCGCTGCACAGTCTCATGTTGATGGCTCATTCACTGGGTCACTCCAATATACCAGGGATAATGTACTAGGTACTCATATCCTCCTTGAGTGCGCTCGTGAGTATGGTCGCCTGAAGAGGTTCATTCACTTCTCCACAGATGAAGTGTATGGTGAAGTGGATAAGGACCATCCTGGATGTGATGAGAAGTCCCTTCTCAACCCGACCAACCCATACTCTGCTACCAAGGCTGCAGCTGAGTTCCTGGTCAGATCGTACCATCACTCATTCTCCCTTCCAGTGGCCATTCTCAGATGTAACAATGTATATGGACCTAACCAATACAAGGAGAAGTTGATCCCACGATTCATCAGCTTGTTGAAGTCAGGAGAAGCTCTAACCATTCATGGCGACGGGAGTACACGCAGGAACTTCATCCATGTATCAGATGTCGTATCAGCAGTGAGTATCATCTTGGAACAAGGTCAAGTAGGAGAGATATACAACATAGGAACTGATAATGAGTACTCTGTCCTTGATATAGCTAAGATCCTAATGTCCTTGCTTGGAGAAGGGACATTGGAATATGTACCTGATCGTCCATATAATGACTTCAGGTACATGGTCAGTACGGATAAGCTTCGTAACCTTGGATGGAAGGAGAAGGCCGTGTTCATGGACAGACTTAGAGAGCTACTGTAATCACTTGAATGTATATAGGTAACCTATATACATGTAAGAAAATGAGCGTTTACAAAGTTTGTGTTGTCGGCGATGCCCAATCTGGGAAGACCTCTCTTATTCGTGCCCTGATGGGTCTTCAGCATGATGAAGCCTACACTCAGACTGCTAGCGTTGACATCAATCCTGTAAGGATCATCACTAACAGAGGAACACATACCATTAACTTCCATGATGTGGGATCTCTTGATGGTGGCGAGCTTCATAGGCATGTACACTTCACCAATGCAGATGGGTACATCATTATGACTGATGCCAATGAGATGGCATCTCTACAGAGATTACCCCATGAATCGATCATGAGATGGTACAAGGAGATTAATAGGACTACTCCCAATGCCAAGGTATCATTCGTGATGGGAAGGGACGATGATAGAATCGTAGCCAATTCCATTGATAGTAATGATGGGAAAGTGAGACTGTTCAGTACATCTGTATACACTCGCACTTCTCTCATTGGCCCAATCAATGATATCATGAAGAAGATGACAGGTGATGAGGATCTCAAGGTCTTCTCCATTGGTGATGGGCCGCCCAGATATCTCACTGAGGAACGCCCAACAAAGAAGAGACGTCTATCAATCTCTTAAGTATGTAGGTTACCTACATATGTCAAATGTCCAGACCTCCTGATCAGTGTCGTGATAACTTGGGTATCATTAACAATGGTATAACCTCTGTTGATATAGATGTCGATGGTAATAAGTATACCATATCATCAGGAGGAATGACATGCCTTAATGCTGGAGAAGTAGTGAAGATAGCAAGTGATGGGACATACTGTGTTATGCTTGTATATCCGTTCATTAGGTTGATATGGTATAGGTACATGTCTAAGGATGACTCATTCGTAGCTACTAACCTTGTTAGGCACATTGCTAGGTATCATATCACACTGACACATCTTCCATGTTGGGTAGCAGAGAGAGCAGGTGTAGATGCTGGAGGACCATTAGATGGTACAGTATCATTGATTAATAACATCAATACAAGAATGATACGATATGTAGATGATACCCAGTTAACCCTAGGATATGAAGGACCCAATGAATACGCCACTAGTACACATGATACTGACATTCCCTTCGCGATCACCATATTCCAGGTAATGACCAGTGTAATTACTGTCACTGGAAGATCAAGTGATCACTCCTTCATTGCATCGTATCTTATTACACTTGATGTAAGCACTGGATACACATACGAGCTCATATCGTCCTACACCACTCCTGACCTCATCTTATATCCTCAAGTTCATGAGATCAATACATTCTCTGTAGGAACAAGTGTGTCGACAGAATGGAGGATACAGGTTACCTGTATATATTAGATGATTGTGACAAGAGATGACCATTGTCCTAATGGCCCTGTAACCCTGAGGTAGTCTTCATCGGATGTTACATTGGCATGGATGTTAAGACCAAGTCCAGGTGGGATTGTCTGAAGAGGAACAAGCTCAGAGACAGTGCTAGTTGAGTTAATGAAGTATGTTACATCAATGGCCATAATGTTACTCATGTCAGCAGCACCCTTGGAGGTGATCTTCACGATCTTACCATGAGTAAGATCACCAAGGTATGCGTCTACTATAATGTTAGAGATCTCATCACTCACGATCTTAAGTGTCCTTGTATCGTTGGTCTGGATGTCCTCACTCGAGTCACCATATGATACAGTGTTAACTACGACATTATCGATGTACTTGGTTGCCATTTGACTTGTACATATAATGTCAAATGTTCATCATTCTGAGACATGTAAGCAAGGAAGAGCATAATCTTCTATGGAAGGAATGCTATCACTGTATTAGGAAGCTATACCCCTCCTCACCTATCATGATGATCGATGATGCTTCTGACAAGGATATCCTTCATGATATGGATATGACCAATGTAACCGTCATTGAGTCAGAGTATCCTGGAGCAGGAGAGTTATTGCCATATTATTACCTATGGAAGCTCAAGCCATTCAAGAAGGCCATCATTCTCCACGATTCCATGTTCATCAAGGAAGAGCTAGATATAAGTGATAGCAAGTTCCTGTGGCACTTCTCTGACCATAGATGGGATAGGACAGACTTGGAAGTAGAGATGCTTCTAGCCCTGAAGAACAGGAAGATTCTACTAGATAGATACTGTAGGAAGGATACATGGATAGGATGCTTCGGTGCAGCAATGGTCATAGATGTTGAACACCTATCATTGATCATGGAGAATGAGGGGGTAGAGAAGCTTCTACCCATGATCAAGGGTAGAGAGCATAGGATGGCCATAGAGAGAGTAATGGCCCTTCTCATGCAGGTATATGGTGTGACTAACTCGAGTATCATTGGCTGTATCCATGATATGGAAGGATCCTTCCATTATACAATGAATGACTACATCAAAGGCAATATACCTCCTATGGCCGTAATCAAGGTATGGTCTGGACGATGACATTGTGTATGTAACATACACAATAGATGAAGGTGGCATAGGAGTTAGTTCTCCAGCTTGTCATTTGATCTGGGTACACAAAGAGGATGAGTGTACCATGTGGTCTGCGCGGAATGGCCGCGTTGCATAACAGTACAGATGACACAGCCATAGTTACATATGGTCTAGGTCCAACCAGAGAGGAGATGCTACCAGGTGCTGAGATATGTGTACCTACTGGTACCCTAGTTAGAGTCAGGCTAGCTAATGGAGGTATAATCGTGATACGATGGTATTATATCCGCAATCGGAGTGATTCGGGTAGAACTGCATCATTCTCACCGATATGGTTCGTTAAGTATTATATCACCAGGAATCCATCATATGACTTGGGTGGCCCGGGCGATGGATCTACCTCTAGAATATGTCATATAGTTGCTGCTTCAATCACAAACTCAGACACAGGAGAATATGTACTTGATGACATTGGTCCTAATATGTGGAGCGCGTTAACCCATGAGACAGATCAACCACTTGCATTGTCAATGAACACTCTATTCATGATCATTACTGTGACAGGCAGATCCATGGACCATGCATTCCATACATCGTATACGATCGTCATGAATGATGATGGTACCTATAGACACGATGAACTATATACATATGCAACGCACGGTCTAGTTCTAACATCTACGATGTATGAGGGTCATACATTCACACTGACCTCCAATGTGAGCCGCCAGTGGAGGATATATACTCTCGCGTCATGATGGCTAAATGAAGTTCCTCGTATATGGTCGTGGTTGGATATCCCAGCTATTCTCTTCATATTGTGATGGTCACATCATTATCCATGGAGATCGAGTAGGAGAAGATATGAGCTACGATGACTTGGTCCATCAGATTCGTCGTGTTAATCCTGATCGTGTAGTCTGTCTCATTGGCCGAACACATGGACCAGGATCAATGACCATCGATTATCTTGAGCAGGAAGGCAAGCTGAAGGAGAATGTCCGTGATAATCTCTATGCTCCATTCCTTCTGGCCCAAGCATGTCGTCAGTTGGGCATCCATATGACATACATGGGTACAGGCTGCATCTTCACATATGATGATGAGAAGAGCAAGTTCAACGAGCTAGACAGGCCTAACTTCTATGGGTCATCTTATTCTACGGTCAAGGGATACACTGACCAGATGATGAGTACATTCCCTGATGTACTTAATCTGAGGATAAGGATGCCCATTCATTCTGTTAGTCATCCTCGTAACTTCATTACCAAGATCACGGCATATGAGCGCATATGCTCGATTCCCAACAGTATGTCTGTTCTTGATAGCCTTCTTCCTATCATGGTTAGGTTGATCATTACTAAGCATGTTGGAACCTTGAACTTCACCAACCCTGGTATTATTAGCCATGATGAGATCCTCACGATGTATAGGGATATTATTGATCCCTCATTCACATGGAAGAACTTCAGCCAAGAAGAGCAGAAGGAGATCTTATCAGCTGATAGGAGTAACAATGAGCTCGATACATCAAGGTTGGAGTATCTCTTCCCCAATATCCCTTCTATTCATGATGCCGTGGAAGAATGCCTGAGACTATGGAAGTAGTATACATGTAACATGTATACTTAGTTGACCAGGGGTGATGATCTTATCCAGTCAATGAAGTCAATGACCTCAGGATTGAACGTGCCTGACAATTGTTGCATTGGATCTATGGTCATCCATGGTGTGGTCTTGTTCTTGGGCCTAATGTCCGTATAACAACCAGTGTTACCTATGGTCTCGTAATCACTGACATCTATCTGTGTATCTACATGGAAGCCATAGAAGACAGCAAGGAGTAACATTGATGCTGGATCGTTCTCCATGTGGATTGGGTGGAACCATACCCTCTCTTCTCCTTGTTGATCATGGACATCGAAGACTACAGTTGATCCAGTGATGCGGTAGTAGAAGATGTACTTGGCTCTGTTGGTCATCATGGAGATATACTTCTTGATGACGTTCTCATTGACAATGATGTCAGAGTAGGTATTCATCTCCCCTATGTGCCTGGGATCAGGAAGGGGAACATAATCACCTATGTGATATTCTATGGTATTCTTGCTGGTAATGTAATTCCTGGTCTCGGCGTTCCTCATGCTTCTCCAGACATTGGATACCTCCCTCTCATTGATCTCCAACCGATCAATGAATGGAAGTTGGATAGAGAATCCCCTCCTCATGTACTTGGTCAGACGATGTACATATGAAGGAGACATACGGTCAGGATCGAACCAGTTGATCTTATTCTCATATGACCAGATGGCTCTCCTTGTGGCCCATAGACTATTGCCATCCCAGATCACACCAACACAATCCAGGTCGAATCCATGTACGATCTCTGATGGCGATTGATATACCCTCTTAATCAGCTGGATCTTCTTATCCTTGTGTCTTCCTGTACAGGCAGTGATCACATGGTCTGACTCCTTGATGGTCCTGAAGTTGTCATTGATCCATGAATTGGCCATGGATTGATTAGTGGTGAATAAGTCGATGTCATTGATCTCTGTGATGTAACCAGCCATATACATGGCTGCTCCTCCAGCAATGTAGAGAGGCTCTATCACTCCAAGATATAGGCTCCTCTTCACTGGGATCTCAGTAAGGCCATAATATGGGTCAGAGACTAAGTCTAGCCTGTAGAAGTTATCCCTGGTCCAGTTATCCTGTAGCTTGATCTTCCAATAGTCAAGAGGATACTCCATATTATTGGAATGACCCATGAACTCGAAGAATGAGGCTACCTCTTCATCCATGGAGAATTCATCACCACGCAAGAAGCTGGCATATTCCTTGATAACCGATGCTGGTTGATCAATGATAATGGCTCCTTCTTCATCGACATCAACGCCTACATCAGTGTTAGCTATCGTATCCAAGAAGGGGCTATAAGAGATATACTTATCCTCTATGTCAATAACTTGGTCTTCTGATCTGATCTTCATTATTAAGATTAATACTCTTAAGTGCTGACCAGAGAGAAGGCTGTATGAATTTATATGCCTTATGCCAGCCGAAGGCATCATGATGATATATGGACTCGACAGAGAAGGCTATGGCATCATTGATGGGGGCTACCTTACATCCACTAAGAGAGGCTCCAATCGAGAAGAATATGTCCTCATTACCCATGACACCACCAATGCTAGCCAGTTGGTCCCTGAGCCTGTCATGTTCCTTAATGATGGTAAGCATGGACTCCTTCGAGCGTAATGATAGGCCACCATTATATGGCTGTATTATCTTGTCATTGATTGACATGGAAGATCCACAAGGAGCACCAATCCAGTCATATGACAGGAGATTGGGATCTAAGCTGTTCTTCCTGATGAATGAGTCACATTGGAAGATGATCATCTTCTTGGCCAAGGTAGCATCATAGAAGGATGAGGACATGAGAAGCTCATTGTAGTCACTGATAGATATGTTACCTTCCGTGAACTTGACCATGTTGACCTGGTGGTTGGGACCAAGGATGGACTTGATGAACTCCTCATTCTCTTGGCTATGGAATATGGTCAGTGACCAATTAGGCATCATATAGGCGAAGTTACGCAAGACAATGTCAAGGTGTTCATGTTCCCTTGGCTCTACAATGATGCCACTATAATCAGCATGACGGGGAATGTTCCTGAAGTCAGGCTTGAATATATGATCATATACTCTTAGTTCATCCATTCTTTGACATGATGTAGGTTACCTACATCTATGTGACATATTCATCATCCACAGTACATACTCTGATAACGACGATAGCAACGATTACCACTGAGATAAGACTGACAGTAAGGGCGCCAATGACAATGAAGGGGATGAGCATTTACATCCTTCTTCTCCTTCTTGGTGGTAGGGGTCCAACTCCACGCCCTCTTCTTGGCGTAGGGCATCTACTGCTATCGAATGGCCTACAATCCCTGTCATCATGTCCATGCTCGAGATTGGCTATCACATTGGTATGACCAGCTGCTCTGTCGAATGCTATTGGCAATGATGGATCGTACAAGTACATGAATAGACTTCTTAGGAGGGATACATCTCCTGTATCTACGACCATTCCATACAAGAGGAGGAACCTCCATATGTGATCGTACTTGTCACCATCTGTGATCATGATAGAAGGAGGGCATATAGTATATGCCAGACTACCTTGAGGTCTGATAATCTCCATGTTATCAACATGGGTGGGATTACGACAAGCAGTATATCTGTTCCACATGTCATCGGCCTCCCAGTTGATGCCTGAAGCTGTGATGGGCCTTGAATCGCTGATAATAGGTACCCCTGTTATAGCCGTTGCAATGATGTATGGATCAATCCTTGTACCATTCATTAGGGTCCTCCTACGATTCTGATAGCCAATGACGAATGAGCCATTATATACCATGGATCTTCCAGCCCCAGCAAGGAATGCTATTATATCAGCTGGTTGAAGGCTAGGCGTGGACATATATGTGTTGATGAAGTAATCAGCATTAATAAGGGCCGATGTACCTTCCTTACCAGGTATAAGTGTATCTGGTCTATCTGGCCTGTAGGCTAATGCTGTGTTGAAGATGTACCCTGTCTTATCAGCGGCCTGTAGTCTCGTATATAGAAGGACATCTTCGCCAAGTACAGTCAGATTGGGATCATAGTTAATATGGCCAAGTCTAGTAGTGTCAATGACAGCATACTTGTATATCTTCCATGACTTGGTCACTGTACCAATCCTCTTGATCCTGAGTATACCCGTTACATGATCATGTCTTAGAACACCAGCAATAACCATATCACCATCTTCTTCCCACTTGGGATCGTCGATGATTGAGTCAGTGAGAGATCTGTATGTGATATGACCACCATATTCTACCCATCCTTCCTTCTCCTCTACTGTCATTGGAATACGCTTCTCCTTGTTACCAGGGCCAAGGACTACATCGATGCTCTTACTGACTGTTACTTCTGCCCTGTAATCGACAATGTCAAGATTGTCATCGATCATCACACAATAGTTACCCATGGCCATTCTCACGCAGAGATTCCTCTTGGCCCCAATGCCATAGTCATTGTTACTTCCTGTATCCATGATGATGACACTTCCATATGGGTATGCACCTATGGCTCCATTGTAGTAATATGTTACAGCTTGAATGACATCACTGCTCTTGTCCGTGATGATGTAGCATCTATCATGGATCTCATGATATATGGCCCATTCTACCAACTGGTCATAGTAATCCTGGCCCATGTTCCTGCATATGATGAAGTATATGGCTTCCATCGTCTTTGTGTTGGGTAACAATCATGTATTGTCGGATGGATGGGCCTTAAACATGAAGGCAAGTGATCTTACTGTCCAGGGTATCAATTCTCCATATAATAGTAGTCCTGAGAAGGTATACTGCTATAAGCTTACTGGCGAGGGCAAGGAGGCATATCTTCCTCCTCGATTCAATATCAGGAGTAGAGACTATGATATAGTTGACTTCCCTGAGCCAGTGATGAAGTTGAGGCCAGATCAGGCCAGAGTAATGGATGGGATCAATAAGCTGGTTGATGAGCAAGATGGGCCATGTAAGCATGCATTCTGTCACATCTATACAGGCTTCGGTAAGACGGTGATTGGCACGGACTTCGCCCTGTCCAAGAAGCTACCAACGCTTATCATTGTGAATACAGATGCCATTAGACAAGGATGGATCAATACATTCCTTGATCAGGGTCTAACCATGGGTAAGGAACTACATGTGGCCGGTGGATCGACACTTGGTAAGCATGATGTCTTGATCATGTCAATCCAGTTAGCCGTGAGGAACAACTTCACGAGGGAAGAGTATGCCCATTATGGCACTGTTATCGTTGATGAGGCCGATGTCATGTGTACCCAATTGTCCGTGTATGAGATGGTCAAGATGTATCCACGATACATGATAGGTATGTCAGCCACTGTCCTTAGGCAAGATGGCCTACATAAGGTCCTTGATATCTTCTGGGGCTCTAGGGCCAAGTGGATCATCAGGTTGAAGACATTCGATGAGAAGATCTCCATGAAGATGGTCATCCTTCATACTGGCATATATGTGGAGTCAAGAAGGAACATGCGTAATGCCTTGGATTGGACAGCCATGGGTGGGGACATTGCTATCATGGATGAGAGGAATGAGATGATCAAGAATCTATGCCTCATTCACAGGGACAAGAAGATCCTCATCCTATGTAATAGGACCGAGCATGTGACAGTATTGGTCTCCATGCTTAGAGATGCAGGAGAAGATGTCACATCTTACTATGGCAAGGATAAGTCATACAATGATGCCAATGTCCTTGTTGCCACGAATAAGAAGGCATCCAGGGGATTCGATGATAAGCAGGTGTCACAATCATATGATGGAGTGAGGTTCAACATGATTATCCTCACTATGACCATGAATCAGGCAGATCAAGCTATTGGTCGTGGTCTAAGGGGTAACTCACTTCTCCTGTATGTGATGACCGACGACAATCCCACCATGAAGAAGCACGCACAGAAGATGAAGGATGATTATCTGAAGAAGGGTGCTACTGTAGCGGAGGAGTACATGTAATGTATCCATGTAACATGGATAGAAGATTTGTTCGTCTGACAAATGGCAAGTAAGTACATAGATAGGATTGTTACCAATTCAGCCAATGTTACTGGTGACTTGGAAGTTGGAGGAACATTGTACACCAGCAATGTCAACGGGGATAGTAACTTCGGCATTCAGATGAACATCATTACATATGATGGAGATGTGTCCAACGTCAGTAACCTGTACATTGAGAACGTCTATGGCAATGTCGAGATTGATGAGTATAGTGGTAACCTGGCTGACTTCTCTGGTAACATTGGTACCATCCAGAATGTGTCCAATATCACTGGTAACATCAACAATGGTGTTGGTGGTGATGTTATTATCAATGGTTCATTCACTGGCAACATCAATGGTGATATCCTTGGTAATCTGGAGGGAGACTATAACATCTATGGTAATGTCGGTTCCATCTCCAACATCACTGTTAATGGAGATATGTCTGTGTCAGGGAATGTGGAGAACTACCATCTTCATGGCAATGTAGAGCATATCGAGATCGAGGGTAATATTCTTGGTAATCTAACCACTGGTGACATTACTAACTATATCATTGCTGGTAATGTGACAGAGGTAAGTAACATCACTACTCTTGGTAACTTCACTATCGAAGGAGATGTGGGCGAGTATATCGTTGAGGGCTCGGCTGATACATTGAACATCAACAGTAACATCGGAGGTAATGTATCTGCTAACACAGTGACCAATATCATAGTCAATGGTAACATCACACAGCTTGACATAGCTAACATGACAGGAGACTTCCATGACCTTGCCAATGCTTCCTTCTATGGCGGTGTCTATGGCAATGTTAATGTTGTTGGTAATGTTACTGCCATTGACATGCTTAATGGCAATGTTAATGCCGAGAACTACAACATCGAGGTATTCAATGGTAACTTGATTACAGAAGAGTACACAGTCAATGGTAACACTGGAGACATCAATAACGCCACTGTATCTGGTAACATCAATATCTACGGCAATGTTGGTGCCATTGATAACTTCAGTGGTAATCTGTCCACATTCGGCAATGTCTCCGTTGAGAACTACACTGTCAATGGCGATGTAGGTGCCATCTCAGCTGATGGTAATGTGAATGTCACTGGTAACATTACAGGTAACATCATAGGAGGCACTACCAATGTTAACATTGACTCTAATGTACTTGATCTTGGAGCCAACATCAGATTGAATACCAATCTCCTCCCTGTTGATGGATCAGGTCTAGTTGTTGGTAACATAGATGGTGATGTTGCTTCTCTGAACGTTGGTCCTGATGGAGGGTGGTTGTTCAACAGCTCCAATAACAGTGTTGGTCTTAGCACTGAAGTATCAGTTGATAATGGACTACATATAGTACTGAGCAGTATTGGCGTCCTCACAGTTGACATTGCTACTCTCGAAGACAGGAGCTCTCATATATACACATGCAGTGGACATAATGACATTGTTGAATTCATTGGGAATAACTTCCTTGTATCAATTAAGACTGTAGTTGAGACTGATATTGGTGTTAGCTTCCTAACAGGAGTTATTACTAGTACAGGATTAATTCTTACTCAAGAGAGCTCATCTCCAGGAATCGAGTACATTGTCGACACGACTGGAGATCTCCTTATCTCCCTTGATCCTGGCACAGAGGTTACCGACAGACAAACATCGACGATAACTCTGACCCTATTGTAAGTTATATCCATCTGATCAAATGTCAGTGAGAATTCATGTTGAGACGGACTTCGGACCGTATCAGAGAGGTACAGTTCTAGTGACCAATGTATTCCATGCTCAGCGTGTCATCGGAGAATATGGCGCTGGTAAGACTATCACTGATAACAGAGGTAGACCTAGTGCTCCTTATGCTGGCGCTACTCTGTATGTCAGAGATGGATGGGGTCCAAGACCTCCACCTATTGACGATGCTAGAACACATGTAACATTCGGTGTATCCATCAATAGGTACAGACAAGGACAGACTTACATGCTATCGGCCAATGAGATCAGACATATGGTCCATAGGAACAATGATGTCGCTGTCTTCACCATGGCTGGAGTTCAGGTGCCATTGGATCACCTGGATAGATATGTGAGACAAAGGATGCATCTTCAGATCAATCGTCTGTTCAGCGTATATGCTGCTGGATAATCATGTATGTAACATACATGAAACAATGAGAATAACATCGGGCGATAAGACCATCTACATCGATGATAGGTTCATCTCATACAGTCCATACCTCTCTGTTATCAGGGATACAGATGTTGGTGTTGATCGTGATGAAGAAGGGGCCATTATCCTTGCTGAACCAATGTCTTCCATCATAGAGTACATCAACTTCTTACAGGGCAAGGACTTCTCCATGGATGAAGATGTAGCTTCCTTCTTCGAGTTCATGGGTCACTCCAATAACATGGAGTATCCTATTGACTACTGGAAGATCAAGCTACAGGATAACTGGATCAGGGATAACTTCTATAAGTTGGGCCTTGTCAATGACCCTTACTATGATCTTGTTGAGATTGACAAGGTAAGAGACATAGCAAGCATTGATATCGATGAGCCATACTTATTCGTTGCAGGAGGTGCTGCCATGTATATGGCTGGATATATCGATGATATCAATGATATTGACATCTTCACCATAGATCAGGATAAGGCCATTACATGGTTCAATGATAGGTATGGCTTCACGATCGAAGGATCAAGGGTAATTACGAGCTTAAGATATCATGTACATGCTCCCATTAAGCATCAAGTGATTAAGAGGGTATATCGTTCACCATCAGAGATCGTACATGGATTCGACCTTGATTGTGTTGGTGTGATCTATGATGGAGAGAAGCTATGGGCTACAAGGAGAGCCATATGGTCCAATGAGAATAGGATCAATTGGTTCGATCCACGAAGGATGTCTCCTTCATATGTACACAGACTGAACAAGTACATGATGAGGGGGTTCTCCATCAATGTACCATTCATTGATCAGATCGATATTAATCAGTATGAAGCAGCAAGGGTATGGAGAAGCATGTGGAAGGCTGGAACATACAAGTATATCGTAGATGATACTGTAATGGATGGATACGGACTAACTCATCCCCTTCCGATACCCAAGACAATGTCGGATATTAGTAACTACTCTGAAGTCATTGCTAATAATAACATACTAGACAAGTACAGGAACAGAATGAACTATAGGACAGGTTACATCTTCGCAGCCAGGCTAAGAGGCCTAGATATCATCTATGATGAAGATGAGCTCTTACCTGATGTGAACAGGTTCTTCCACCCTCTATACCTTGAACATGATCAAGCTAGTATTCTGCTGCTTGCCATCAACTACGGCTTCTATGCCAATGCCAACATTGATACCAGTGACTATGAGATGGATGTAGGCGAGAATAGTGGTTCTATGGGTTACATAGGTAAGGTCAATAGGAGTTCTCCTTGGCTAACAATTGATCCCATGCAACAACTCACAGGTACATTCGATCCTTCATCCATTGAGACAGCAGATGCCTTCATCTCATGGCTAAGGTCATCTCCATTGGCCAACTAATTGTGTATGTAACATACACATGAGAAAGATGGAAGGATACACGATCATCGATGAATATGACTCTGGTTCCTTTGCCCAAGTATATCTGGTTGAGAAGGATGGTATCAATTATGCCAGCAAGAAGATACATGTAGATGATGTTGGTATGGAAGTGGAGCTCCTCATAACCCTATATCATCCTAACATTGTTAGGCCAGTAGATTATGTGTATCATGATGACTATGTTCATATTATCATGGATCTCATGTCTCCATTGGTCATCAAAGATGAGCGTACATTCCTATGGCAGATGCTTAGTGCCATAGATTACATGCATAAGAATGACATTACTCATGCTGATCTTAAGCCTAGTAATATCCTCATGTTAGAAGGAGTACCCATAATCATCGACTTAGGCCTGTCATTCTATACATCAGAGGGATCTGACTACAATATACAGACAGTAGGATATGATGCTCCTGAAGTGAGGGCAAGGAAGGAATACGATGAGAAGATTGACATCTATTCCCTGGGTATGATCATGGCTAATCATACATCGAAGGAAGATCCCATGGTCAAGATGATGCTTACTCATGATCCTATGAAGAGGCCAAGTGCTGAGGAGCTAATGAAGATGCCATACTTCAATGGACTATAAGTATACATGTTACATGTATATGGTCAGGACAAAGATGAATGAATATGAGATTATAGATCATCTAGGATCTGGCTCATTCGGTAATGTAGTCCTTGTTAAGAAGGATGGAGTCGAATACGCTAACAAGATGATATTGATGCCTGATATCATCACATCATTGACAGAGGTATCGCTCCTTACATCTATGTCTCATCCTCACATTGTCAAGCCATATAAGTATATCAAGGAAGGACGACATATCAACATCATCATGAAGAAGATGAAGTCATCACTATCAGCCATGGAAGATAAGGCTAGCATAGACTTGCGCCTGTTCCTCTGGCAGATGCTTAGTGCCATAGATTACATGCATAAGAATGGTGTTATCCATGCTGATCTTAAGCTTGGTAATATAATGATGGATGATAGTAACTATCCTATGATCATCGACCTTGGTCTGGCCATATACAGGCCATTCAGTACTCCTCCCCTACACATTGATGTACAGACGCCAGGATACAAGGCGCCAGAAGTGCTAGCAGGAGAGCCATATGATGACAAGATTGATATCTTCTCTATGGGTATAGTCATGTATAGATTGTTGCTGGATGAGAGACCATTCGACCCCGACGGATGGTATATAGAACAAGTGGACATTGATGATGCTCTAAGTTATATCGGAGATATTCAGCCTGATACAATTGAGTATATGGTACAGCTGATGCTTACTCTTGATCCCAGGAAGAGGCCAAGTGCTGAGGAACTCATGAAGATGCCATACTTCGAAGGACTAGGATATCATACCCCTGATAAGATCAAGTTCAATGATAACTTCGATCCTGTACCCAATAGGGCCTTCGATACTCTGGGTATTAAGAACCTACTCAGACGTCGCTCCTTCGATAAGGATGTAATTGACTACACTAGAGCTATGTTCAAGAGGTCAGGGCTTCTTAAGATGGATAACTATGTCAGAGCTATCATGCTGTACATTGTAAGTGCGATCAATGAACCAACACAATCGAACATTGATACGATGTATGATCTTGTTAGAATCGGAAGACATGATGATGAGATCTATGATCTTCTCGTTGCCCTGAATATGACCATCTTCTAGCTGCAAAGATGTTAATCAAGTCTAATGAAGGAGACATCCTTGAAGTCACCAGTTATAAGAAGAGCCCTCTTCTTGTGGTCATGGAAGAGACTGATATTCCTGTGGATGAAGAAGATGGGGCTATTATACTCGACTTCTCTACCTATGGTCTACAGGAGTACATCAAGTTCCTTGAAGGAGAAGAAGTCGATGTTACATTGGAAGTCAAGGATATCATCGACTATATGTGTCATGATAATAAGCTAGGATATCCTGATGAGTTCTGGCAACTCAAGAAGAAGCATGGCCTGGTTAGGGTACCTATCAAGAATGAAGACAACATTAGAGTATACATGTATACGAATCGATACAGAGGTAACTCATATGATCTAATCATTCGAGGAGGGGATATAGCCTTGTACATGGGCGGATACATCGATACATACAATGAAGTTGATATATTCCCATTGGAGCATGAAGACTCAGCTAGAATAGTAAGTGGTTACATTGATGCTCTTAGCACGAGGAAGATCAAGTATCGAGTACACAACGATGTACATTCTTCTACTGAAGCAGCCCATAGATACGATATTCCTTGTCTTGGTATTGTATACGATGGATCTAATCTATGGTCTACAGAACTGGCTCTATGGTGTAACAAGAACAAGACAATATGGGTTGAGCCAGATAAGATGTCCATCCCATATATTGGTCAACTGTACAAGTATATGAAGAAGGGCTACAGTATCAAGGTACCATACATTGGTATGGTTGATGTCGATGAAGGGAAGGCCAAGGATATCCTCGTTGCTATGACTATGGCCTCGAGATTCGATAACTCATTGTGGTCAACTATGGGACCCATTGAAGATCCAATGAAGATACCCAGACCCATCAGCAAGATAAGAACATACAATGAACTGGGCGATAATGAGCGCCTAGTCGATGAGTGTATGAGAAGGATGAATCGTAGGAGAATAAGGCTCAATGAACAGATGAAGGAGGGTATACCTATTGTGTATGATCTTCCTGTGAGACGAGGCTACATAGAATACATTCCATATGAGAATGATGTGTCTGTGAACTTCATGTTGCTCATCTTCTATGGCATCTGTATCAATCCAGGCAGTAAGGATACTAGCCGCGAAGTAATAGATGACTTCCTTGAGTGGATGAAGTCATCACCAATTGCCAAGTAATATATACATGTAACATGTATACTTAAGGCATCCAAGGAGGACAAGGTGCACCAATGGTATAGTAGTCATTGAGCTCCGGGTAACCAGAGAATGTCGTTACACCACGATATGTGCACCTAGGCGTATCCCATGGATTGGCCCATAGGAATCCATCAGTGATAGTGATGTTAGTGATGCCATGAATATGAGCTGGGTCAGTATTGGCTAGATTATGCTCCTCATCTCCTGCTACCAATGTAATCAGGAACATATGATGTGCTGGGGAGAATACCCTGTATACCCTATGTCCAGGTATCCTTTGGAATGACTCAGGTCCAGGGACTGATAGTTCATATGTTCCACGGTCAGTCTCTACGATGAGAGGAATTGGTGCGAAGCTCGCTGATGTACTACGAGAGATCCCGATCATTTATCTTGGTCAGATAGATGATGAACTGCCTTGATCTTCAGGATGGTGAATGTCTCAGGCAGATTAATCTCAATGATCTTGCCATAGGTCTCCTTCAAGATCTTACCGACCAGAGAGAATCCCCTCTTAACCAGCTTCCTTCTCCTAACAGTGACATCGGCACTAACACCATCGATGAATGTGAGCTTCTCATTGGCCAGAGCTGGGATCTCCCTAGTATCACCAGGCATGATGATATACTGCTCCTTACCGGCCATAATCTTCACAGGCTCCTTCGTGCTATTCTTGACCTGATAGTCTGTCATTTGGCCTACGCTTAAAGTATGCCATTCATTGCTTCCACTGGTACTTATGTTGGTGCAAGTGTAGACCAGCATGAACACATTGATAGAGTTCGCCTAATGCATGGCCTTCTCCTTGATAAGGTCAGTCGTGACCCAAGAATAGAGAAAAGGCAATTACATGAGTACGATGGAGCCAATACCATCACAGAGAAGAACATCTTCAACAGAACAGTGTGTCTCATGATGGCCAAGGAAGCAGCAGTCAATGCCATAGATGCATGGGATGGATCAGCCGACGATATCACCCATGTGATCGTATGTACCAGTACAGACTATAAGGCACCTTCCATTGATGTATGTCTCATTGAGGAACTAGGACTAAGTCCCAGTGTTAAGAGGATCCCAGTGATTATGGCGGGTTGTGCTGGTGGAGGCATTGCTCTTCAGATGGGCCATGATATCGTTAAGGCCAATGATAATACCAATGTACTTATTGTTGCTACAGAATGTGCATCATCCAACATTCACAGGCCTGCATCATTCAGCATCAATACGGCCATTGCAACGACCATCTTCTCTGATGGAGCAGGAGCAGCCATCATATCAGGTAAGGGTAAGTATATGCTATCCAACCCTACATCCTACACTGTTCCTGGAACACTGGAAGACATGGAGATTAGGACCTGTAGTGAGGGTATCGATGTTATTCTCTCTCCTAAGATCCATATCATGACATCAGAAGTAGTACCTATGTTCGTCAAGAACATGACCAAGGATAGGGTAGATGGATACATCGTTCATCCTGGAGGTAAGTCGATCCTAGAAGCCGTAGGTAAGAAGATCAATGACGATCTCACTTACTCATGGGATATCCTTCGACAATATGGCAATACTTCATCCGCCTCCATCTTCTATGTGCTACATCATGCACTAGGTAACCTTGGTCAAGGAAGGTATCCCATCATTACATTCGGACAAGGTCTCCATATCTCTGGTATCCTTCTTCATGTCAATTAAGTTATACATGTAACATGTATATGCTATAGGTGCTTATGACAGGCAGTATAATACTTATCGAATCCACCTGGGTCTACTTGGCCATCAGAAGATGTATCCTTCTTCTTGCTGAATGGAGCTGGGTAACCACAGATGTCACATACGCTTGTACGATGGATACATTCACTAGCAAGAGGAATGAGGTCCAATAACTGGCCGAACTTGGACTGATTGAAGTCACCATTAAGTCCAGCAATGAAGATGCTAATGTCCTTATCCTTCTGTTCATGTATGAATGATACCAGATCAGGGAAGAACTGAGCCTCATCAATGATAATGACATCATACTTGCTAGTATCCACTGGACCAAGGGATGATACCTTGATTGCAGGGATTGTTAGCCTACTATGAGTACAGATGGAGTCATCACTCCTAGTATCATATGTATGTGTAATACAGAGGATACTAGATCCTCTCTTACTATGTGCTCTATACTTATCATACAAGTAAGTGCTCTTGCCTGACCCCATGGGTCCATATACGATGCCCAGGAACATTTACATGTCAAAGGATGATACCATTCATCGTTGGAGGTCTCATATCACTGGTCATCTTCATTGTACTTGTCATTACTAAGCCCACATTCATCAGGAAGTTGGACATCAATGATCGTATCACAGACAAGATGGATATTACCACTGCTATCATTCTATCCATCATTGGTGGTCTAGTAGCTGGTCTAGTCATTAAGTTACATGACATAATTACATAGATACAGGTAACCTGTATCCTAGACATGGGTGAATGTCACATCAATACCATACCTATTGAATGACTGGCTGAATCTATCCATGATTCTATCTGTTGGTCCTCTTGCATTGAACATGATATTAATGATACCATCGTCATCATACATACGGTAACCAATGACATGTACATTACCGAAGTAAGATGGTAGGTACTTAAGACTGTTCCTAATTGGGTCTGTAGTAATCCACTGAGGAATAAGAGCAAGAGGTGTAGGGCTCCTCATCTCAGCCACTATTGTACTCCATGTATACTTATTGATGAACGAGAGAACACCCCTTCTCCTCCAATCATTAGTCATCTGTGAGAACCTAGAGTAATTGATCCTACTATAGAAGTCAAGGAATCCTTCTACAGAACGATGCCTACGCGGCAGATCATAGTACATCTCAAGGATAATGACACCACCAAGATATCCTATACCTGAATCATACACATGATGATTAATGGCCCATTCCTTCAGTTCCTTGATAACACTGATATCATATGATGTAAGGAGCTCATTGTACCTTCTTATGTGATCAAGCCTATCAGTGATCATTCTATCACCTGGTCTCAGGATGAAGATATCAACCTCATAGTCCCTGATATTAGCCAGTAGACGAATGATACGATGATCATCCCTATCAATGATAGGATCGTATCTATTAATTACTACATCTCTTACCCTCTCTGGTTCATCGGTGATCATAATCACATCAATGTCACTGTCATCGAGTTCTAGCCCAATTGCTCTTGATCCAACAAGTCTAGTATTAGCGATCTCGTTCAACTCATCAAGTATAAGATCCATTTGTCTAGAGAAGTAATTATCATATCTTGATCATGTAAGCAAGGAGAAGATAGTCGAAGGAATACACCTGTAGTTGTATGACTTACATAACAGAACTAATAGCAAGAGATAGAAGATGTATCAATCTCAAGGAGATAACAGTATACATAGGAAGTTCTTCAATTCAATCGAGAATCTACTACATCTGTCAATGTCACATAGACTGAGCATTCTTCAGCCAGAATAATTCTTTCTCCTGTAGAAGTAGTCAGGAGACAAGTACATTATAGTAAGATGAACACAGCAAGAGGAATTATTCTGGCTGAAGATTACTCAACAGCAATGACATTGACAGATGTCATAGGAATCTCGATACGATAATACATCATAGATCAGGAGCTCATTATCCCTTGGTTGTGATGTTACATCACAATATCAACAGTGTAAGTAAGAAGATCTTCAATTCAATCGAGAATCTACTACATCTCTCGATGTCATGTGAATTGAGCCATTCTCGTCAGGATAATTATCCTTGTTGTAGAACTAGCACAATGACAGTTACATCATAAGGAGATGAACAGGAATAAGAGAGTAACGTATTCCTTCGACTATTGCATCTATCCTTGAATGAACAAGATAGAAGATGTATCAACTGAACGACTACTCATATTCTCATGTACATAGGAAGTTCTTCAATTCAACCGAGAATCTACTACATCTGTCAATGTCATTGCTGTTGAGTAATCTTCAGCCAGAATAATTCCTTCTCCTGTAGAAGTCGTGGAGAGACAGTTACATCGCAAGGAGATGAACAATGTAAGGATAGACGTAATAGTCGAAGGAATACATCACTCTATCTTCTTCCTATTGATATTGTACTGTAACAGTACAGTGTAGGATAATGAGCTCCTAATCTCTCTTCTTCCTGTAGCAACACAAGTAAGAGGTCCTCTAATTCAATCGAGATTCATCTACATCTCTCAATGTCATATATGTTGAGCAGTTCTGCATAGAAGTCGTACAATGACAGGTTCATTACACTGCTATTAAGAATGCTCAACTGTATGATATATCATAGTGTAATGAGGTTATTAGCCCATGATTGTGTTGTTACAGTACAATATCAATAGGAAGAAGAGATAGAAGGATTCCTTACATTGTTCATCTCCTTGCGATGTAACTGTCTCTCTACGGTGAGTACAACAGAAGGAATTATTCTGGCTGAAGGATGCTCAATAGCTATGACATTGAGAGATGTAGAAGAATCTCGATTGAATTGAAGAACATCATACTTACACTGATAATATGAGTAGTCAATGTAAGGATAGATGTAATAGTCGAAGGATTCCTTCCGTGTTATTCTCTGCAGATCTCGTCTATACTGTTCATCATGAGGAGACAGTTATATCGCGATGATGTGAACGGAATAAGTCATAGAATGATTGATCTTGTTCAACGGCATTAACAAGAAGACGCATGAAGGTATCCTTCGATTAATCTATCATCGCTCATATGATGTAGAGATAACTCCACAGTAAGAATGCTCGTCCTGTGTTATCAGAGAGATTCTTCTACATCTATCAATGTCACGAGAATTGAGCATCATTCAGCCAAGACAATTATCCCTGTTGTGTTCATCATGAGGAGACAGTTACATTACAGTAAGATGAACAAGAGAGAATATAGCTAATGAGGTGATTAGCCCTTGATTGTGTTGTTACAGTACAACACCAACAGGTAGAAGAGAGTGATCAATTCCTTCGACTAATCTCCATGTTAGTTATACTGCGATGTACTTGTCTCCTGATGACTTCTACAGGAGAAGGAATTATTCTGGCTGAAGAATGCTCAATTCTCGTGACATTGATAGATGTAGAAGAATCTCGATTGAATTGAAGATCTTCCTATGTACACTGTTACCTCAAGGATAGAACGACCAATATCTTCATCGTATGACTTCTACAACAGTACAATAGCAACAAGAAGAAGAGTGATGTATTCCTTCGACTAATCTCTCCGTCTTATCCATGTTCATCTTCTTATGATGTAACTGTCTCTCCAGGATGAGCAGAACAAGGATAATTATTCTGGCCGAGGAATGCTCAATCGCTATGACATTGAGAGATGTAGATGATTCTCGATTGAATTGAAGATCTTCCTACTTACACTGTTAACATCATCGCGATGTACTTGTCTCAAGAAGATGAACAATATAAGGATAGACGTAATAGTCGAAGGAATACATCATCTTCTTACAGACTTATCTCGTCTATACTATTCATCATGAAGAGACAGTTGCATCACAAGGAGAAGAATTCCTTCATGTGTCTACTTCTGGTTAGACTTCTCATGTTACATCACAATAGCAACAAGAATAAGAGAGTGATGTATTCCTTCGACTATTATACTTGTCCTTGAACGAACAAGATAGAAGATGTATCAACAGGATTACTACTCGTATTCACATGTACATATGAAGTCCTCTAATTCAATCGAGAATCTACTACATCTATCAATGTCACGAGAATTGAGTAGTCTTCAGCCAGAATAATTATCCCTGTTGTGTTAATCCTGGAGAGACAGTTACATCACAAGAAGACGAACAATGTAAGGATAGACGTAATAGTCGAAGGAATACATCACTCTCTTATTCATGTTGGACTTCTCATGTAACAACACAATCAAGGGCTAATCACCTCATTACCCTTATTCATATCGTTGTGATGTAACTGTCTCCTGACGACTTCTACATGAGAAGGAATTATTCTGACTGAAGACTGCTCAGTCTATGTGACATTGAGAGATGTAGTAGATTCTCGATTGAATTTAAGATCTTCCTATGTACAAGAAGAATACACCCATCTTCTTACAGACTTATCTCGTCTATACTGTTCATCATGAAGAGACAGTCCCATTGCGATGTAATGAACAGGAATAGGATGTATCATAGCTAATGAGGTGATTATCCCACATTGTACTGTTACAGTACAATATCAACCATGAGATATAGGTGTAAGGATTCCTTCGACTATTGTACTTATCCTTACATTGTTCATCTTCTTGTCTCCTGATGACTTCTACAGGAGAAGGAATTACTCTGGCTGGAGAATGCTCGACCTGTGTGACATTGAGAGATGTAGAAGATGATTAATCCTGATGTTAACAGTGTAAGTAGGAACTTCTTCAATTCAATCGAGAATCTACTACATCTCTCAATGTCACGAGAATTGAGTAGTCTTCAACCAGAATAATTATCCTTGTTGTGTTAATCCTGGAGAGACAGTTACATCGCAAGAATATGAACAAGGATAAGAGGAGTAATGAGGTAATTAGCCCTTGATTGTGTTGTTACAGAAGAAGTCCAACATGAAGAAGAGAGATGGAAGGATTCCTCCGACTATTGATGTTGTCTCTTCCATATTAATGAGAATACTGAGAAGTTCAGCAATTGAATTATTCTGTTGCTCACTAATTCTGAGCTGAATATCTTCCTTGAACAAGAGATCAGAAGAGAGAATCATGATCAGGTGGTGATCCTGTGTTCTTGTCATTGTAATGTATGCTGTGAGTGTTAAATGTCAGAGCTTAGGGTACCATCAAGCAACATCTGGTTGGGTGCATCTGCGCACATCTATACTGTGGGTGATGTATCACATCTGTCTAATGTCGTGATTAATGAGGCTATGGATTCCAAGCCTGATAGCATTGATGGTAGTCTTGCCAGTGTAACTTATAGGTTCACTTCAACAAGCTCTAATATCCTTGACTTGGCACTACCAGCTGAAGGAGGGATTGTTAACTTGAACATCGATGTGGTGGGGTTCAACTCAACGTCGGGTGATTATGGCTCATGGAAGTCATATTGGGTAATCTCTTCTACTGATGGCACTGACTGGGTTATGGCACCAGGATGTGGCCAAGACGATGGCAGTGGTGTGTATCGTGGTGTTGGTGGCTTCTATACTTATGATGGGAGTCAGAATGGACCATCAATGGAAGGGGTCCTTGATGGGACTGACTTCAGTGTGGAGATCAATGGTGTATCTGGTATGAACAACTTCACTGTAACATTGACTGTTAGTCGGGTGTAGTAGATTCTGTATGTAACATACAAATGACCGAACTTAGAGCCCATCTCATTGGTGACATCCATATGTCCGACCGTCACATGCCCCTCACAGAGGAAGCCATGATGAACAGCCTTAAGTATGTGCGTGAGAATACAGAGGTCGACTTCATCTGTGTCATGGGAGACATCTTCGATACACATCGTACATTGAAGATGGACCACAGGAATAAGGCCATTGACTTCATCAAGGCCCTATCCAACGTCAGACCAACGATCGTTCTCATTGGGAACCATGATAGGATGAACAATAGAGATTATCTATCCGATGTTCATCCCTTCTATGGAATGGACGATATTCGAGGTAGGCTCTATATTGTCAGTAGACCTAGGATGCTCAAGTTCTATGGTAGTGTATATGTGATGTTCGTACCATATGTTCCACCTGGTAAGTTCATGAAGGCCATCACAGACTACATTGATGCGACCAATGCTGGTGGTAATCTCAAGGAGACACTTGATATATCCATGATTAAGCTCATCTGTGCCCATCAGGAGTTCCGAGGAGTATCATATGGTCCCATCACTTCTACTGTTGGTGATGAATGGCCAGAGGATCACCCTATGGTTGTAAGTGGGCATATTCACCATAGACATGCTCTACAGGATAACATCTACTACACTGGAAGCCTGTATCCTGTTACCATGGATGAGTCTATGGATAAGGGTATCATTACCATGACATATGATCATAGTAGTAGGAAGTTCGACAGTAAGTGTACTCGTGTAGTTAGCCATGGGAAGAGGACCATTATGATTGATGCCAAGAATGACTCGGACATCAGGGAGATGATCAACCTTGAGAGACCTAATGCCAGGTATATTATCACTGGAACACAGGAAGAAGTAGCTGCAATCAAGGAGAGGGTCAAAGGTACCGACATTAAGTGGGTACCTGATATCGTGGTTCCTGAGATCGATATGACCATTGGGAAGTTCGATGACATGATCAGGAAGAGGGTCAATGATGAGATGATGTTACAGCTACTGGAGGAAGTGATGTCGTCGTGAGGATCCATGTTACATGGATACAACTTCAATATTTGTGGCTAAGGCAAATGGTTCGATTTGGACGTAAGGCTGGTCAAGCACAGAATGCTCAGATGAGCACCTTCATGCAGAACGCACAAGCCAATGGCTTCGTACAGGCACAGGCAATGAATGCTCAGCCCTTCAATGGTACTGTTCCTGGACGCCCCCTCACAGCTCAGCAGAGGGCTAATGCACTGGGATCGATCAATGGACTGACACCCGAGATGCTCAATGCATATGAGCGTGGAGATGGATCTCTCCTTGATGAGGCTGTTCGTGAGATCGACGATGGATTCGCTGTTGGACATCAGAATGGTCCTGTTTCTCTGAGCACTGCATCGGGATTCGATGTTCAGCCTGATGGTTCTACGGCCGAGGTTATCTATGTTGCCTCTGGTGATGGTACTGAGTTCCTTGCTAGGGTTCCTCAGGCTCCGGCGCCTGCTCCCGCACCTGTCCAGGATGAGTGTGTCTTCCAGCCTCAGCATGTTGTTCTTGAGCGCGACATTAACATCGTCAGCTCTGCACCCAGGATCATTGACTCGGCGTCTGATGTCTGTGGTAACCTGCTCTCCTACAGGGAACAGATGACTCGCACGATGACTGCTGGACCGTGGGTTCCTACCAGTGGGATGAACGGATCTGCTGGTCAGTTCGTTGTTGAGGACAATGGAGAGGTGTCTCTCCTGGGACAGCCTGGAGCTGACATCGCCAACTCTGCTGGATTCGACGACATCACCTGGAGTAACACCAATACTGGTGCTAATAGCATTGGATCTCGTTACCTGCCTAATGGTAACAATGCTCAGGTTGCTGGACGTCGTCGTGGAGCCGCTGGTAATGCCAGGTGGGCTGGTGGTAATATGCATCACTTCCGTAGTGGATAAACTTATACATGTTACATGTATATTATACATTCGACAACAGGTTAATGGTGTCCTCTACCTCCTTATAATCATTGTCCTTGTCAATGTCCAGGTGTTCAGCTATGTCACGAAGATCAGCATTGGTTATGGCCTCATGAGGATTACACATGAGATAAGCAGCTACACCTGTCATTGTCACTGGCGTCCTCACATCATCAAGACAGCCAATAGATTGGGCTATTCTCTGTATGGTATAGTTAAGGCTAATTACATCTATGTATTTGCCCGTGAACAATGTGACGATGAACATCATAGCCCTTGCTGTGAACTTGATCCTTGTGTTGTGGTTAAGAGGATGACAGACATTGCCCAAGACAGTACGCACTAGATCCTGATCCATTTATCTTGGCCACGCAAATGAAGCAGATATGCATGATTCGCACAGATGAAGGCAGTGTTGGTGTACTAACTGATATGGGGGACTATCATATCATCATGTCAGAAGAGGCTGTTCCTGACCTCCCAATCATGACATTGACACAGAGGACTGGTATTCCTGTTGATCCTAGGCTTGACAAGCTAAGTAGCATGCCTTATCTCATTGTCAATGAAGATACCATTATATACGGTGATAGAGTCTTCGATACAAGTATGACAGTGCCAGAGATGTATAGGTGGTCAGCTCTACCCATTGTACACAGGGAGAACCTAGTGGAATATGAGCCTATTGATCTTGACTACCCCTTCATCAACGATGGCTATGTCTCTGAGCTTAGGGATGCCAAGTATATCATCATTGCCCCTGAATCAGATGGAATCAGCACCATTGATCTTCTGATCAGAAGAATAGGTGCTAATGGCTATGAGTCGTTCTCCGGCCGCACTATTCACATGGATAAGATCGATCGTATTGATGGTCGTTATATCCATACATCATCCATTCCTGTGGCATCAGGATTGACTGACATTGATATACCATACACTTATACCAAGGATAGCTTACATGGACGATTCATCCTGTTACAGGATAGGCTCCAGGACTATGGTACAGAGAGAGTGGCCAGTGCTGTCACTGCATTGGAGTCAATGAGACCCCTTCTTGAATCGAGGGAGAATCAGTACAAGGCAGCATCGATATACGATGAAGTCCATGAACTGGTGAACAGGGTAAAGGCTATGTAAGTATGTCTGTTACAGACATACTAGATATATACATTGGGGGTGTTTAATTGATGTAGCCATCGAGGATCTTCCTCACTCGGCTATGTAGGGCGTGTTGGGTCGCATATGGGAGAGAGATGATGTAGTCTGCCACTCCCTCATAGAGGCGGTTCTCGATGTCCAACCTTGGCTGTCTTCTTGAGCCAGATTGACTATCTCTTACTTGGCGAACGACTCGATCGACAAGAGACACAGGTGTAACTGTGCTCTTGCCTCTCTCATCCTTCTCAAGTGGGTACTTGGCCAGGGCATTGGGCATCATGGCTCTCATGCGCTGGTAGCGACGAATGGCATTCTCGGACAGATACTTAATCACAGTCATCACATACTGTTGATTGAGACTGTCCATCTCAGCCTGGATCACGCCCTTCTTGTGGAAGGGGAGCGATTCGAGGTAGTAAGCCGCAAGGGCCTCATTCTCGTCCATAAGCTGATGCCAGCGATGAGAGACATCGAACGTCTCTCCAGCCGCATCTAGCTTGTAGGAGTACTCCAGGGAGAAGAACTTGGTGGTCATGTCTGGCCTGTATGGATCCCTACCAACCACAGCACCACCGTCGTCGATGATATCCATGGCCTCTCTCCTTGAGATGGTAGGCACCGAGGGGACGATGAGATGGTGTGTATCATCCAGGGGAATAGTACCATTCGAGTGATAGGGTACCATTCCTTCTGGTGTACAGGCCAAGGTCATTGCGTGAAGAAGACGAGGGCCAGTGAAGCTATCCTGCTCTGGCCCATCCTCTGTCTGATACACGATGGTCTCCTTGAGATTGTGCAAGTCAGTGATCTGATTCGACTCATCGATCAGAAGGAAGACATGCACGGCTCCATCGTGGCACAGGTCACGCCAAGACTTAGGCGTCCATCCATTACCGTCAGCACTCTCGGTGTACGGCCACTCCTTGATTGCCTGGTCGATCATACAATGGTGAATACTCAGCAGCTACAGGAAGTTGCTCCGGATCCTCAACTACCACGGTCGGTGACCAGGGGTAGGAACGAGCAACGATGGCACCGTTGTCATCCGTGACAATGCCCTTCCAGAAGGAGGCATCACATGGGTGAGCAACTGTATCATCGTAGCTGTAGAGGCGGAGTCCTTCGACGTCGTCTTTGACAAGGCGTGTAGATGCGGGAATGTTCATGGCTTGATTTCTTGCTTGTATTTGTATGCCAGTATTTGTTGATGTTTGTCATTATGACAAAGAATTCAATGGAAGTCGTCATCACCAATGAGACTAATGCTCCTCTACGCCTGATCTCCAATGGAAGACAGATAACCCTTACATCGAGAGAATCGACATCATCTGTAATGGGGGCCCAGATACAGGTTCAATCGATTAGGCCAGTAATCATCAGAGGTCCAAGTATGCAGATGTTCCAGTCGCCATTCACACCATCATTCCCTGGCCAATATGCCATCATGACAATTGGAGGAGAAGAAGTGCGTCTCATCATTGATCGTATTCTCTGCATGGATTGTCCACCATCATTCGGCCATCGACCATATGAGGCTCCTCCCTGTGAGTACATGAAGTACAACCAGATCATGGCCATGCTTAGGAACATGGATAGACTTCACTTGAATGATATTGTCCAGACCATGGTTCCAGGCCAAGGATTCCAGCCCATCACATTACTGGAGGCATCCTTGCTCATGAGGAATGTACCAGTGATATCATGGCTTCTAGCCAATGGGGCCAATCCCAACATCACAAGTACAGGTGTTCCTCTTACACAACAACTATGTCCTCCTGGCCATACAGAGGATGTTACCATGGCCCTAATTGCACAGATGCTCGTTAGTGCTGGTGCTCCTCCTGTCCTTGTTAGCCCATATGTTAATGATAGATACTTCTAGGGCAAATGATTGACTGGCTCATATTATCCAAGAACATAGACATAGAGGAGGTTAAGGGTAACCCTCATCTTCCATGGTCAAGAGAAGGCTTATCATGGAATCCCATGCTTACAGTAGATGTAATGAATATGAGCCTTCCTAATGCAACTGGTCAATGGGTACACCATCAGGCCAAGAGGAATCCTGATCATGTACACATCATAGTGAAGGGCAAGAGATATATAGCCACTACAGACTTGAGGCTTCAATATGGCTATTATGATATAGAAGATCTATCAATGAATGTATCTATGGATCTGGTCAAGAAGTACCCTCATATTCCATGGAGAAGAGACATGTTATCCATGAACAAGAACATCACAGTTGAAGTAATGGATATGAACCTGCATCGAGCAAGGAAGAGGTACAATCGTTATGAATTAAGTAAGGCCATCAATATCGAGCAGGTTAAGATGCATCCAGATAGAAGATGGGATAGGAACGGCTTATCCTTGAACCCAACTATCACTATGGACGTCATACACATGGAACTACCCAATGCAACTAGACGCTGGAACATGAAGGATGTAGAGTCTGTCATATCCATAGAGGAAGTAAGGAATGGCAATATTAAGCTATGTAAGGACACCATAATCAGTAAGAGGGGTGTTATACTCGATGATGTCAATTACCTATGAGATATACATGTTACATGTATATTTGTCCCCCTGGACAAATGCTACCAGAATTATGGAGGGAATCGATTACATTCCTGCATGGAGAAGATGCCATCAATGCATGTAACGCATTAACATCCATAGAAGCATATAACTGCAGGAATGATGATCATCTATGGAATGAGATGATAGACAGAGATTACCCTGGTCTAGATGGTATCTTCATTGACAAGACACCTTACCAGACATATATAGCACTAATAGAGATGGAAGGAAGACTGAGGGTGTTGGTTCGTGATAGTAGTGCTGAGCCATGTAGTATGAGTATGTTACTTAACAGTGTACCAGAGGATGATGTAGTTATAATGAGGGATATATACATCATCCTCTATGACACCTACTTATCAGTGCTAGATGATACCATTCCCATCAATGAGGCCAATTCCATCATCAATCACATGATAGCAGAAGGAAGTGATCCAGACAGTGAAGATATGATGTATGAGAGTACCGACTTCAGGTATGGCAATGATCGTGGTTCTTATTATGGAGAATATGACTCCTTCGATCTAGTCTGGCTGAAGAAGTTCGGCGAGTCATATCTATGCTAGATATACATGTTACATGTATATATCGAAGTCACTTATTCTGGCTCACTATCACTGTCATAGTAATGATCGGTCCTGATGCCGTACTCAGCCGAATCCCTGTCGAAGAAGCCAACCAATGTATCCATGACTGACTGATTGACGAATGGGAATGGGTTAGTCTCTGTTACATCTGGATACAGGATATCATAGCCCAATGCCTTAGTCACGCTATTGGCTACCATCCTTGTGTATGTCTTATTATTCTCGACATTCATGACCGTGAAGAACTCCTTCTCCTCATCATCTTGATCACCATAGATATAGGAGGCTATCGTATCTTCTGTCTCGACGAATGAGGCTATCATCTCATGGGCCTGATCCTGCTTCAGTCTATCATAATAGCCACAATTGGCCAGTACATCATACAAGGTAATGAACATACGGGTGTGTAGGTTCTCATCCCTGAGCACTTCATCATTGATGGTACAGGTCTCAGGAAGGATACCCTTCTTGCGCAGGTAATAGAAGATGGGGAACAATGTAACGAATGATACACCCTCAGCCAATGCTTGGGCCATAATCTGGGTACGGAGATCGGCATGAGAGAAGGAGGAGATATGGTCTACCTTCTCCTTGATCTGACTGATGTCCATGTTACCTAGGGGATGTTCTAGCTCCCTATCTATCCTATCATATGCAATGGTATGGATATTCTCCATGTTCCTCTGGGCATCGATACAGAAGGTGATTGCTAGTGCGTCCTTGGCATCGGTCATTAGATCGCTGATAGATGATAGGTTACTAAGGACCTCGATATCCATGTGTGCCAGCAGATGAATGCACATCTTGATCCTCCACTTAACCTTGTCTGATAACTTGGCCCAATCAGCCACATCCGTCGTGAACTTGTCACTCCCACTTGGCCTCCAGAAGTGATCATGTTGGTCATCCATCATAGAGATGAACACCTGATATTGAGTAGGTACATTAAGGGCTGACATTTAGAGGGGTCGTCCTCTTGTCTTCCTGAGAGTTGGTGTCTGCAGAATGCGTGTAGTCTTGGCCTTGCCAGCCGTACGATTGGTCGGCATGATGCTGCTCACATTGATGGGCTTAGGAGCTCTTCCAGCCACAACAGGCTTAGACCTACGCATCCAGACAGCAAGGCCAATACCAAGAGCGATGAGAATGAGCACGGCAACAATAACAATTGCAATCCACTGATTACGAGTCATTTGGCCGGCGAACAAAGAATAATGCATCAGACATCGTACGGTCGTATAATCAACAATATGTCACCACCAGCTGATCAGGTGGATTGTAATTCTTGCTGGGCCATATCTGTCTCGCAAGCAATCAGTGACAGACTAAGGAGCAGAGGAACTATTAACCCCAATGATGAACTCAATTACTATGCTCTTCATGATTGGGCCATTCAATTCACAGACATGGAAGATGGATGTCGCTACGGTGCCATCTTCGATACAGGCATGGACTGGTCCATAGAGAAGGGCATACCATTGATGTCGGAGAGCAGGGATCGCGCCTTCGACGACAGGCCAGTGAAGGGTGACATGGATGGGCGACTGTTCCAGATATCAGATTGGTATGAGGATCACATCTCCAATGGTAAGAAGATCCTAGAGACGGATGGATCGTTCGTCGTTAATATCAACTTGTACGATTCCTTCGACAACTTCAATGGCTCTGGCATCTACAGGCCAATGGCAGGAGAGCAAGCTGATCCCCATATGGTCCATATGGTTACAGTCGTAGGATACAATGATAATGATCAGACCTGGATCATTCGTAACTCATATGGCTCGAGATGGGGTCATGGAGGATTGGTGAAGATCCCAATGCATGGCACAGATCTCATTGATCAGGGTAAAATCTTCTATCCTCGATTCTAAATAGATATGACCGAGTCTAGTGCACCATTCATCTTGTTCCGTGATCAGCCAGTCAAAGTCCTGCGCATCATTCTGCGTGACAGATTCGCTGCAGATGCCCTTAGTCACCAGTACTACAGGAGAGACTGCAGTAATTCCATCTGGGAGAAGTGTACCCATGGATCATGGTATGAAGGCATCTATCAATCTGCCAAGGAATACATGCATCGTTATACCGACGAGACACCTCAACCTGGAGACATTGATAGAGCATCCCAGTACTTGTTCCATCGTAACATCCACAATAAGATCCATGGCAATTCCAAAGGCTTCCATATGGCCTAATAATATACATGTAACATGTATATGTCAGTTAGTAAGCATCCTTAGTAGGATATGTGGATCATCTCCTGTAACGACCAAGTTATTGATCCATGAAGCACCTCCATCATCTTGCGTAAGCATCTTATCCTTGTAACTGGGTGTATCAGTCATGATGGAGTCAATGATACGATATTGCTTGGCATATGGCATATCGTCTGTAATCAGAGTGAAGCCATAGTCATGGAGGAGAGCTAGTCTCCAGTATATGTCACAGATCATTTACCTTAGTCGAGACATAATGTCATCTCCATATGCCGTCTTGCCTGATGATGATACCATGAATGGAACAACACGCCTAGCACAGTAGGTGTTGAAGATGCTAGCCTCTTGATCATTCATCGTATTCACGTTGACAGTGATAACGTCCCTACATCTGTTACATCTATCGATCTGTCTCTTGATGCTCTCACATGCAGGACATCCTGGCTTCACGAAGAGGATGAAGTTGTCTAGGGAGCAAGTATCTGCCATTTTAGCACCTGATGAATATCTCAGGTCTATCGAATCTCACTGATCTCCTAGGAGATCAGTGTCAATGATTCTGAGTTGAGTGTCTCCATCAAGATCAATCTTCATCTTTGATACATATATCAAACATGGTAGTTCTTGGCTCTTGGCCGTACGAGCATACGAAGTCGCTGGATAAGCTGTATCGTGATACAGGCATCGAATACATCTACTTGGCCAACGATGATAAGATTGTTCTGAGAGATGATGTCCCTGAGGAGTACGAAGTCGATGATGTCCTGAGAATCGCTGCTGACCAAGATACCCAAGCATACATTGCTCGCTATAAGCAGCAGCTCTTCCCACCTGATATTCCTGAACATGTAGAGATCGAGGATAATGAGGTACTCACCAAGATGATGGAGCCTGTCATTGAGTCAGGAGCAATCATGATCGTCAATGGGGGCAATGATCCTCAGCTCATGGAGTCCATAGGTGCAAGGTGGAATGATGAGCTTGGTATGTGGTTCGTTACATCCACTCATCTCCATGCCATCAAGGAGAAGAAGGCTGAGTCATTCGAGGGTAGAGTGATGTTCGAGTCTTACCTTGACACTATGGTCAAAGTGTGGGGTGATACATCACAGTATGTCGATATCCTCCTTGAACACGATGGTACATATCATGAAGCAGATGATGTGTGGTACTTACCAGTGGAGACATTCGATGTTGTTGCTTCAATGATTAACTTCGGATCAAATGTCTCTGAGGGTGTTCAAGAAGGATCTAGCGTCATCTGGTGATCTCACACAGGAGAAGCTTCATCAGGTGTACGACAAGCATAACTTGCAGTCGAAGTCCCCACTCATCGAGCCTATGGTCAGATGGATGAATGGCCAGCTCAGGAGACATGGGAAGACTATGTCTCCTGAGCTGGTTACTCGTGCATGCGAGGCATGGCATAATGAGATCATCAGATGTAGGGTTAAGAAGGTAGACCCTATTCTCGAGGACATTACCATTGATGGAGTGAACTACAAGCTCAACCCCTCCACTGGCATGGTCTTCGATGATGACCTAGTCATTGGTGTGTGGGCTGATGGACGCCTGCATGATCTGCGCCTCAAGCATCGCTGTCTCTGTACCAGCAAGGGATGGTTCTTCAAGTGTGATGGATCTTATGCATCACCATTCGCCAGGAAGTAAGTATACATGTTACATGTATACGCCTACAGGAAGTCATCAAGGGCTGCACCTGGATTAAGACCCACTTCATCTAAGTAGTTTGTCCTATAGTTGGACCTCACATCCTCTATGGGGAAGTTCTCAGCAACATATGACCAATCGATCTCTCCCCTTACATTGGGTAGGTCCATATACAGGAGATCGCGCATGGTTATTCCTTCTGCTCTAACGATGTCGTCCCAATGGTAGCTCTCATTGGTATCAGCAAGGATAATGTCCCTTGTGAGTGGTAGCACCTGTTCATCGTTCCATATGTACTCTCTTCTCCATGGGAGATCTGGATTGGCATTGATTACAGAGGAAGGAAGTGTAGTGCTCAGATTGCTCCAATTCCAATAGGGGGTAGGGGTAATTAGCTGATCATTCCATCCCCTAACTGCCCACTCGTCATCGCTGTAGAAGTACTCATCGTCATACCTCCTGAGATCAGTTGGATGCGTGGAGTTGGGCAGGACCAAGGTGAAGATGTCATTGATGGTGATCTGCTTGTTATTGGAGAGGCCATCCATATCCCATGTGAGGAGAGGGTTATCCCTTACATCCTGAATAGGAACAACACTGGATATTCCTTCCCATCTCCATGTATCAGTGGCTTCCGGCATGACAAGGTCAGTGACCACATCAATGGTTAGATCTCTGTTATATGAGAGAGACCTGCGATTCCATGGTCTACCAGGATTGCTCCTTATATCGTCCATAGTGGCTATACCAGATATATCTCTCCAATCCCATTCTCCTGTGGCCTCTGGCATATCAAGGTCAAGGACAACATCGAGTGTTAGACCGCCATTATATGACATGGTATCACGGTCCCATGGTTCATGAGGATTAAGCTTGACCTCCCTCATATTAATGAGCTCGGATATATAGCCCCAATCGACCATTTGACATATACATGTAACATGTATCTATCTACTTACTGATGCCTTGATGATCATACCGTGGTACATATCATTGACAGGTGCCATCTTAAGGGCTAGAAGTTCCTCTGTGAACTTGGCATAGGATGCTTGTCCGAACCTTGAGACATTGTCACTATACCATTGCTTGTATGCGTTGTACATGGCATAGGTCGTAACCCCTCCCCCACCAGGTACACGCTCACATGCTTGCCTAATGAACTGAAGGTAGATGTTACTCTGGATGAAGTAGGCCACTGTATCTGCCTGTACGGACTTGGGCAGTTCCACTGGCGCAACGATGCCATGGGAATCAATAGCAGCATACTTAATGTAGTCCTGGATCATCACCCACATGAAGGCCTGGTATGACCTATTAATGATGGTATCGAATTCCTGGTTGGCATAGAACCATGAGTTCTCGGACATGAAGATATCCCTCTCTTCCTCGGTTAGATCCTTGATCTGGTCCCATTCAGGATCAGTCTGTGAGATGAAGGAACTGGTCATCTTGTACACGAGGAGCCTAGTTCTCAGGGCAGAGGAATTGCCGTTAATGGTGGGGAATGTATTACAGACAGTAACAGGCGTACACTTGGGGATGAAGCTCTTCATCTTCTTGGCGTACATTGCCCTCGAAGCAACGGTATCAACCTTACCAGTCAGTCTCTTGACCAATCCTTCATTCATGATATGTTGATCCGTGATCTCGGACTGCATGAGAACGCGGGAGAATCTGACTGGATCCATTGATGGCGTTGGACCATTGGGATTGGCATCCATGCTGTACAGGAGATTGGAGCCAATGTTGGTTGGGAAGTATGTTGGGCCCATAGCCTTGGCCCACCATGAACATAGCATAGACTTACCATTGTTAGTTGGGCCAGTAATAATGAGCTTCCTCTTCCTGATGTTGGAGGCATAGAGGGCCGAAGCAATCTGCCGCCTAATCATGACTTGCTTCTCCTGGCATGTCTCGAAGTCATCATAGGCCTTAGTCACATCCTTAACCCTGGGATGGTCCCAAGTGTAAGTCTCAATGATATCCTTCATTGGGTAACCAGTAGAGCAAGTGATATAGTCCTCAGGAAGCCCAGGCCTGAAGCAGCCATTAATATCGCCTGTATCATGTACACGCTTCAACATCTCGGGTGAGAGGTCAAGGACACAGTCTTCGAACGCGGTCAAGTATAGGCTACTATCCCTGATGTCGTCGAAGTGGGGCACATTATACCTCCTCATGAGAATCTCAGTGATTGACTTCTGATATGAGACCTTCTTCAAGGACATGATGATCTTGAGACACTTGTCAATCTTGGCCTGGATCATGTCCTTGAAGTTGTTGTCAGGGTTAGAGTCAGCCAATTGAGCTAGGTCCTTGGAGAAGGACTGATACTCTGGAATGACCGATTGCTCCAAGTAATCCTGTACTTGGAATGTACCACAGGGTTGGTAGTAGGTACCATTGAACTTGAAGAACTGAGCCTCTCTTGGCTCTTCTCCATCACAGATGAACAGGGAAGGATTCAAGGCATATGCTACCGATGCAATGTCCGTATCTCCACCTGATGCTGCCACAGAGGCCTCAATGGCCACTCTCACGCTTGTGAAGTTCCACTCCTCATATTGCTCAGGTGAGTCTTCCTTGGCCCACATCTGGATGGTTCTGACCGTGTAGAAGGTACCCGTGGATTGGAGGGTGGGCCAGTATTCGGCACAATCACTCTTCATCTCTGGAATGGTCATATCTTGCCATAGTTCAAGGCCATCATCTCCACCACGGAAGATACGATGCATACATCTACCTGCGGTAAGGAACATGGAGATGTCCCTTGATCTATCGGGTGATATCATTGGTACAAGGTCAATAGCCTTCTCCATGTCACTTCTGACTGGGGCCTGTGTGTGCAGGAGAATGCTATTAATCAGAGCATCCTTCCTTGCCTTGGTTGCTGTGGTCTTGACCCTATTGGTGCTGGATACAGTCGTTGTACGCTTGGACAAGCTTAGGGGACCATCAGTTCCTAGTGCCACTTCAGAGTCAATCTCTGACCCTTCCTTGTAGCAGGTATATGGCCAGGTAAGAGGGATGGTTCTGATGGGGGTAATATCACACTCGATATTAGCCTGCCTACAGATGATATTGAAGGTCTCAATGATCTCACCCATCATCTCCTTGTTAACCTGGGCATAAGGGGCGCATAGAATGACTGCCTCTTCATCCTCTGGGTCAGACAGGGCCACAACAGGGTGAGAATGGTTGTATAGGGTCTTCATGATCACATAGAGGAACGAGGTACCCTTCTCTGGTGGGCATCCTGTGGTATGAATATGGGGCATGCATGAATCAGGCTCAATGACTTCCTCAAGTTGAATGTCGTCATCCAGGCACGATTGCATGATCTCTGCTAGAAGCTCATTATCCTCTGGAATATCCAGTAGGACACGATCACCATCAATCACAGCAATGTGAGTGTGATGATTGTCTTGAGCTTCATAATCAGTGATATCCACCATGTTTGATATTGGTGCCAAATTTCTGCAATGTCCAGCCGATACAGCTAGTATGTTACATGCTAGCCCTAATGCGTCTTCGTCTATCTCTGATCAGGATAAGCTTATCTTCTATGTACGAGCATAGCTCATGCCTATCTACACTGTATGGTACGACCAACAGATCAATGCCATGATGTAGGCATAGGAGTTCCTTAGCCCTGTCCTTATAGACCTGGTATTCAAGGTCACTCTTCTTCCTATGGAACCTAGGTGTATACTTGTAGTGCTGGATCCCATTGTACTCGAACGCTATACCTAGATGTTCATTGTATCCATCGAGTTCAAGATTACGACCAGTGATGGGATTCTTGAGCCAATGAGGTCTACATGTCCTGAATGTATGGCCAGTGAGAGTCTGTATGGTTAGGCGTGTTAGTTCCTCCATCTTCCATGTCTTGGCGACCTTCTTGTATGGGATCAAGTGACAGATGATGAGACGGGCTAGATGTAACAGCGTATCCCTGATAATGACAGTGAGACTCATACCCTTTGGTAGCCCTAAAATGTCCACTATCGCCCAGTACGCAGACGAAGAGCTTGTCAAGCTCGCCATTGACATCAGGACCAAGCACCTGAAGCTCAAGGATCTCATTCACCTTGATGGCATCAGGCTCCAGCAGAAGGTCAAGACACGCACAGAGTTGATCTCCGATGCCAAGGTCTTCACCAAGATGAGGGACCATGCCATCTCTCTGGTCAAGGAGAAGTCCAACAAGCTCAAGCTGGTGCAGGTCAATGACACACTGGCATCGTTCCTCAGGCTCAATGAGAGGAACTTCTCTCCCATCTACAATAGCAATGGTGAAGAGGTATGGTACTACAGTGGTAACTTGATGCTCTCATACTTCGTCAACTGGGTCGTATCCACGGGAAGGCACGATGGTAAGAATGTCAAGCTGTTCGGACCCAATGATCCCTTCGTCAAGTTGTTCAAGGATGACCTACTTGAGGCTGGTATCGTTGATGAGGCCGGAGAGCAAGTGGCACCATTCCCAAGCAATAAGCACATGAGGATCTTCACTCGTCATTATCCCAATGAATCACGCCTGGTTGGTAAGGACTACAGCAATGCTCGTATTCAGATCAGTGAGTCTGAGCATCCTGATATCTACCAGAGGATGGAGAGTGAGAGAACCCTCCTTAAGGGCGAGATGGGTAAGGTCCGTAACGCCTACAGAGACTCATGCAAGAAGTACCAGACATTGATTGATAGGAGATCAGCTGCTGAGGAGGTTGGAGACACGGCATTCGATACCCATCTCTCCAATGCCTACAATAACATGGCCCAGAAGACTAGGACTTACATGGCCCTTCTCAATAAGAATGGCTTCGAACATAGCCTAAGAGTGTCTCAGGTTAACCATTAGTTATACATGTAACATGTATATTTGTCGAACCAGCAAAGAATGTCTTATGTTGGATTTGGAGCAGGAATGCCTGGATGTGGCATGCCACCAATGATGCCGTTCCCACCAATGCCTATTGCTGTTGATAGAGGTCATCATCGCCATCATCATGATAGAGATAGGGATAGGCGAGGAGAACAAGGCCCTCCTGGTCCTCAGGGACCTCAAGGTCCACCTGGAATGCAAGGACCAGTAGGACCGCCTGGACCAGGCATTCTCAATGTGAGTGGATCCTTCAACACGGCAGCAATGACCGTTACAGGACCAACTACGGCCCTAACCATCTCATCACCCATCTTCACTGATGGAGTAACATTCTCTCCTCCTGGTACTGTCAACTTCATTACACCTGGAGTATACACGGTCAATGTCAATCTCACATTGACCAACAACGATCTATCACCAGTCAATGTCCAGCTTGGTGCCATCACTACGGCGGCAGGAGTTCCACCGATCGTTGCATCGGCCACAATTGGCCCAGGAGAAGATGACTACCTTAATGCCAGCTTCATCATTAGGGTAGCATCTTCAGCTGCTCTATCCTTCTTCGTCAATGCACCAGTGCTCAGTAACGTGTCAGTTGCAGCAGGCATTATCTCGGCAGCAAGAGTCTCGCCCCTCTAATCTATACATGTAACATGTATACAGTAATTCTGCTCTTATCCTTGTGATATACATAGGAAGTTCTTCAATTCAATTGAGATTCTTCTACATGGCTCAGTGTAATCGAACAAGGTAAGGAAGTAACAAGACTGTCATTCCACGATGAACCCAACAGTGAGAATAATTCTGACAGAATCTGCTCATTCTCTTGGTCAGGACAAGTATAGGTGTAATAGTCGAGTATATTCTTACATCCCTTCTTCCTGTAGTTATTGTACTGTTACAGTACAAGTGAGGGATAATGAGCTCCTAATCCCTGTTACTCTTGTTCATGACGAAGTAACAAGACTGTCTCTGTGACGCGAACAGAACAGTGAGAATAATTCTGACAGAAGATGCTCATCACATTGGTCAAGTAAGCATAACACTTACAGTCGAAGGAATTCATCATCCCTTCTTCCTGTAGTCATTGTACTGTTACAGTACAATTGATGTACATAGGAAGATCTTCAATTCAATCGAGATTCTTCTACATGGCTCAATCTAACAAGGATAAGATAGATGAGCAGATTCATTCGACTGTAAGTGTTATGCTTACTTGACAAGAGTAATTACTACCTCTCTTATTCTTGTTCAACATGAATACAGTACAAGATGTTCACTCTCTCATCAATACCAATGTAGATATGAATGAAGGAGCTCTATCCCTCTGTAAAGACAATGGTACTTATATCGTTGTTAATGATCGAATTGCACAGTTCGACGATGCCATTGGGTGTCTGATTAGGCTACTTGACAGCGGTAAGGTATACAGGTTACCTGTATACTACAATACCATCTATACCTACATAGAATAGGTCCATCTTCGTATTGATGATGTAATCTGTCAGTGTTCTGTTGTATGGCCAACAGTATGAGGCCATTGGATCATCCTCTATATCGGCTATGTGAACAGGTACTATACGCTCTAGTATCATATTGGCTACTCCTTCTTGGTTGGAAGGAGTATACAAGGGAATATCCAATGATAGCCTATCCTCGATGTATGGATACAGGTGCTCATATCTTGATGATAGATAGAAGGACCAGGATCCCGTGGATAAGATGACATTGGCTACATACTCAATGACTTCCTCTACATCATCTTCTTCACTGGTTATAGCAAGGCCAGAAGTACCATAGATGAGAGGTATGACATCATCGTCATATGGATCATGCATGTGAATGACCAGTGTATCATCGATATCAATGTCAGGTAAGTGATACATCGAGTTCTTAGGAACAATAGGTACCATGCTTAGATCGTAGCCTGACTTGACCCATTCCATATGTTGACGAATGGATGCATCACAGTAGATAGTTACACCTGTTCCACTTGGGTCATAGCCACAACATCTTCCAGCCAGACCTTGTGCTTGACCAGCTGTAACACGAAGACAATCCCATACCATTGATACATACTTCTTGGAGAAGGTATAACCACACCTAGAATACATCTTAATCATAATGACTGTGAATTCGTCTGGCTCCTTCTCAACCACATCAGATACTGGTATCTTAGTCTCCATGTTACAGTAGATGATAGGGACACCTAATTCCTTCACAACACTAAGTAATGGTAGATCTCTACATGTATCCCTGATGATGGCATATGTCTTGGTGTCTCTGACTTGAGCTATAGCATCAGTCAAGTCACCATCATGTATAAGTGTCATCTTATCTAGCCCATGGTATCCTTCTCCTGGTTCACAGTTGATTATGGCCTTCAGATCACCAGCACAGCTGACCTCGGCATAAGGAGTAGCAGACACAGATAGAATGAGAGGTACACCTCCATCTGGGTACATATTAATGTCTATGTATCCATCTGGGGCAATTCCAAGCATAGATAAGAATCTATGAAGGATCCCACCATGACCAATGCCTACATGTGATTCATCAATAACAATCAATGATCCATGGAACTCAGTGATAAGAGAGGCCATTGTACCTTCCTTGACCTTACGAATAAGACTAGGTAGGAACAATACATCAGCTACATGTGATACCCTCTCCTTAGTCTGGTCTCTAAGATAGTTATCACTAAGAGCAGATATAACATAGGCCTTCCTTCCCATTGTCTCTATGACCTTAGTATACATACTGGTCTTGCCAGACTGCATCTGAGCACATAGAATCACCCAGTTCTTCTCATCGAACGCTGATATGATTCTATCGACCATTTGACTACATACATGTAACATGTATATACTACTTATTGCCTGCCCAGATACATCCAGCCTTCTTCTGATAGACAAGTATGTCAGTGTCTATTTCAACTGTGATCTTACACATGGTATAGTTTCAATGAGTACTATTTCATTGTGTTGATGTAACTGTCCAATGTCAGAATAATTATCCTTGTTATACAACTCGTTCAATGACAGTTACATCAGGAGAAGAGAGATAGATGAATTCAATCGAGATTCATCTACATCGCTCAATGTCATATCTATAGAGATAGTCATCATTATACCCGACATATCAAGCAAGAGGATATAGTCGAAGGAATTCATCTATCTCTCTTCTCCTTCCTTCTGTTAATCTTACAGTGATGTAACTGTCTTCTGGCGATCTATTCAACAAAGATAATTATTCTGGTCGAGTAGATGAGATCATATCAGATAAGAAGAATGAGATAGAGTGATGAATTCCTTTGACTAATAGAATGAGACATGTAAGGACAGTATCAATAGTCGAATGAATTCGTTGTCTCATATATTCTTCCTTCTGTTCATCTTACCGTGATGTAACTGTCTTCTGACAATTATTCTGTGTGAGATTGAGCGATGTAGATGAATCTCGGTTGAATTGAAGATCTTCATGCTTACACTGTTACTTCAATGACAGAGATACTAATCATCACACTAGTACATCATTCCTTCTGTTGATGTAATGAAGCTACTTATCCCTTGATTGTACTGTAACAGTACAATATCAACAAGGATAAGACATAGAGATTAGTCGAAGGAATACATCCTATGTCTTATCCTTGTTCACCCTGTTGTGATGTAACTATCATTCCATGAAGATTACTCATTACATTAGTCAATGTAAGGACAGTATCAATAGTCGAAGGAATTCATCACCTTATATTCTTCTTGTCTACTCGATCAGAATAATTATCCTTCTACTGATATGACACTGAGAGATGTAGTAGAATCTCAATTGAATTGAAGACCTTCCTACTTACACTGTGATATAACAGTGTAATGAACAGAAGGAAGGATATGAGATGGGATGAATTCCTTCGACTATATCTTCTTGCTTGGTATGTCAAGGATAATGATGATTAGTATCTCTGTCCTTGAAGTAACAGTGTAAGCATGAAGATCTTCAATTCAACCGAGATTCTTCTGTATGTCTCAATGTAACAGGTATAAGGATGCGCTCGACTATTACATCTCTTTGACCATGAAGATGAGCAATCTTCGTCAGAATAATTATCCTTCCTGTGTACAAGCTCGACAATGACAGTTCTGTTACTTCATTAATCAACAGAAGATTACATAGTCTATCTTCAATTCCTTCGACTATTGATGCTGTCTTGTACATGATGACAGACCATGCATTACAGTAATGAACAAGTAGAAGTCGTTATCAGGTGATCACCTATCCTTGTTGTTGTGTATTGATCTTACCTGTTAATATACACTTGTAACAACGAGCTAACAAGATAATCAGATTCTGGACAGCTTAATCAATGTAAGGATAACATCAATATTCGAAGATATTAGTCATCTCTCTTATTCCTGTGGTTATTGTACTGTTACAGTACAAGTAAGGGATACATAGGAAGATCTTCAATTCAATCGAGAATTTACTACATCTCTCAATGTTATGTGGATTGATCAGTTCTCATCAGAATAATTATCCTTGTTGTGCTCATCGTCAAGAGACAGTTACATCACGATGTAATGAACAAGGAGAAGACATAGAGATTAGTCGAGGGAATACATCATCTATCTTATTCATGTTGATATTGTACTGTAACAGTACAAGTAAGGGTTAATGAGCTCCTCAGCTATCATTGTTGTGTTAATCGTCAAGAGACAGTTACATCACGATGTAATGAACAAGGAGAAGGAATTAGTTATCTCGTATATCCTTCTCCTGTACAACTCATGTAGTGAACAGCGACAATCGTCATTGTATTCGACATATCAAGCAATAGGATATAGTCGAAGGAATACATCACTCATTATATCATTCCTTCTATATGATCTCATCTGCTCAACCAAGATAATTATCCTTGTTGTGTTCATCGTCAAGAGACAGTTACATCACGATGTAATGAACAAGGAGAAGACATAGAGATTAGTCGAGGGAATACATCATCTATCTTATCCATGTTGATCGAGTACAATGACAATCGTCATTGTAGAATTATACTGAGATTAACACAACAATGATAGCTAATCAGCTCATTAACCCTTGATTGTACTGTAATAGTACAATGACCATACGAAGAAGAGAGTGATGTATTCCTTCGACTATATCCTATTGCTTGATATATCGAGTATAATGAGCAATCTTCATCAGGATTATTCCTTCTCCTGTACAACTCATCAGAAGACAGTTACATCAACAGGATGAAGGATATGAAGAGTGACTAATTCCTTCGACTATTGATGCTATCCTTACATTGACCAATAGAATGATACTGCGATCTAGCTGACCAGATTCTGATAATCTTGTTGACTCGTTGTTACAACAACAGATTAACAGGTAAGATCAACACACAACAACAAGGATAGGTGATCACCTGATAACGAGTCCTCCTTGTTCAAGTGATAATAGTCACTGTACTTGATCATACAGTCAAGGATAAGATAGATGATGTATTCCTTCGGCCATATTCTCTTGCTTGATATGTCGTGTATAATGAGCAATCTTCATTAGAATAATTATCCTTGTTGTGTTCATCGTCAAGAGACAGTTACATCACATTGTAATGAACAAGGAATTAGTCATCTCATTCCTTCTGTTGATGTAACAGTGTAAGCAGGAAGATCTCCAATTCAATCGAGAATCAACTGTATTGCTCATACATGTGTGATAATGATATTACATCATTATGTAAGACATCATCGAATAGTTGAGTATATTCATCACTCTCATATATTCTCCTTACTGATGATTCTGTTCATTCTGGCGAAGGAGTCTTGTTACTTCATGGATCAGTAAGATAATGCAATCAATTGATCATGTCTGATTATCTTCGACTATATGTCATGAGAATAATGTTCCATAGAAGACAACAAGTATAGACGAGTAGGTTGATCACTCATCCTTGTTATTGTACATCAATCTTACCTGTGAATATACACTTGTAATTACGAGTTGACAAGAGAATCGGGATCCAACAGTACTTATCGATACTGATTATACAGGTCATGTAAGCTCGTCTGTAACAGTCGAAGGAATACATCACTCTCATATATTCTTGATCTTCTTCCTTCTATGCGACTTATCGTAGTAATGTTACTTCGACAATAGCACTCATCCTTGAACGATGTAGTTATTCTAACTGTTACATCAGAATTATTCTCCTTCTTCTGTAATTCGTGGAGAAGGAAGACTGTTGCGACAAGATGAACAAGAGTAGTCCTTACATTGACCTACATAATGATGTAACATCATTATTACACATGTATGAGCAATGTAGATGATTCTCGATTGAATTGGAGATCTTCCACTATACACTATTACATCAATGACATGTCTCCTGTTAATCTTCTAGTGATAGTCTTCCTTCTACACGAATTACAGAAGAAGGAGAATAATTCTGATGTAACAGTTAGAATAACTACATCGTTCAAGGAAGACATGAATAGTCGAAGGAATTAGTCATGTTATATCAAGTCACGAAGATCTACGATTCAATCGAGAACCGTCTCATTCTTGTCATAGAAATGAAGCGTGCCAGATACGATTCGAGTAGCAACCTTAACCAAGAGATCCAGTCTCTGAAGGAGATCAGAGAAATCGTCCCAGATCTATCTATCACTGATACATTGAATAGATTCAGGATGTTGAAGACGAAGGTAGATTCTCTCAAAGGTACAGATGTACATAAGCTCTATGATCTGATCAGAGAATCCAACTGGTATATGGAGGCGGGGGATGGTACTCTATATCTGGAACTTGATGAAGCCGATACCAATGCCATCAGTGCGTTGGGTCTAGTTCGTGAGGACTGTGAATATATCAGATTCAATATGGCTACACAGAATAGCCAATCTATCCTTGATGGTATCTATACACTAAGGAACTTCTATGATACTCCGCATATGATGTTCATACCCAATAGACTTGTTAATATGTCAATCAGTAGTGGATATAATCTTCCCAACTACTGATTAACATATATTAGTAGACTCTATGATGTGAACAGTGTAGTTATATTCCCTTGATAATGATGTTACATCATTACTCTAGTACATTGGGTAATACATGTAGTATAATGATGTTACATCATTATCTTCGACTATTCATGTCTTCCTTGAACGATATAGATAATCATCACTCTCATATATTCTTATCTTACTTCATTCTGGAGTAGTAATATTCCTTCTCCACGAATTACAGAAGAAGGATAATTATTCTGATGTAACAGTTAGAATAACTACATCGTTCAAGGATGAGTGTTATTGTCGAAGGAATATACTACTCTCATATATTCTCCTTACTGTTGATTCTATTCATCTTGAAGAAGGAAGACTCATGAAGTAATAGTGTACATAGTAAGATCTCTGATTCAATCGAGAATCAACTGTATTACCCAATACATGTAGTATAATGATGTTACATCATTATCTTCGACTATCTAGTGTATAATTACATTATCGAAGGAATACATCACTCTCATATATTCTTGTCTTCCTTCTACACGAATCAGTAAGATGATGTAATCAATTATGTCCGACAATAACACTCATCCTTGAACGATGTAGTTATTCTAACTGTTACATCAGAATAATTATCCTTCTTCTGTAATTCGTGGAGAAGGAAGACTGTTACGCCAGAATGAACAGAAGAATATATGAGAGTAACTAATTCATTCGACTATTCATATGCTCATTACATTGAGCTGTATAGATGATTCTCGATTGAATTGAAGATCTTCCACTGTACACTGTTACATCAAGGATCAATGAGTTCTGTTGAACTTGTCGTATTAATCTTCCTTCTTCACGGATCAGTAAGGAGAATATATGAGAGTGATGAATATACTCGACAATAATACACATCCTTACATGATATAGCTAATCATCTATTCTCAACAGAATAATTATCCTTCTTCTGTAACTCGTGGAGAAGGAAGATTACTACTCGAGAATGAACAGAAGAATATATGAGAGTGATCGATAACTACACTGTTCATTACATTGACCTACATAATGATGTAACATCATTACACTAGTACATTGAGTAATACAGTTGATTCTCAATTGAATTGAAGATCTTCCTATGTACACTGTTACATGAGTTCTGTGTAACTTGTCGTAGTAATCTTCCTATACACACGAATCAGTAAGATGATGTAATCAATTGATTAATTCCTTCGACAATAACACTCTTCCTTGAACAGTGTATTTAATCTAACTGTTACATCAGAATTATTCTCCTTCTTCTGTAATTCGTGGAGAAGGAAGACTATTGCGACAAGAATATATGAGAGTGATGTAAGATCATTATACTACATGTATTGGGTAATACAGTTGATTCTCGATTGAATTGAAGATGTTCAATGTAACATTGAACTACTAGGATAAGTTGGTATAGAATTCCAACACACTTGAGTCAGGACTACATCTGATGAACTCATCGTCTTCCCATCCAGATATGAACATGTCATCAGGATTCCTACATCTTGATAGGGCAACATAGATCATGCCTGAAGAGAAGCAATTGGATAGGTTAACTATGACTGAGTCCAGAGTAAGACCTTGACTCTTATGGATGGTAACTGCCCATGCTAACTTGATAGGAAGATGTCTCCATGTTGACTTATAGACCTTATCATCCACCTTGATCTTCGATTCCCATGTATGAGGTGTGATCGTTAGTACTTGACCATCAACGAACTTGACGATGGGTGAGTTCTTCTCATCGAATCCAATGACTACACCCCTTGATCCGTTACATAGGTTGAGATCAGCCATGTTAACAAGGAGCATTACTTGGGCTCCAGTACGAAGGTACAATGGATTGGGCACCAGACATTGCCTTGTAATGTCGTCCTTGATCTTAGAGGTATCTACTCCTGTCAATGTTGTAGTGAACTCTCCTCTATATGAATGAGAGTCAATGGTATCACTTACAGGGGGTAGTCTCTCTAGCTTCTTCATGTTGTATCCATCTACTTCATGGTTGGTGCTGATCAAGATGGTAGGAATGATACCATCCCTTGCCTTGGGCTTGATTGATCTGGCCTTGATGAACTCCTTGACCCTGTTAGAGAGGATTCCATTCCTGATATCACAGAGGAAGAGATAGTAGTCATTATTCTCTGTTCTCTTTGGCTCTGTGAGATTGACAATGTTGAGATTGAGCTCGTCCCATATGGGATGTTGGAATAGGTACTTATATACTCGTACATTGCCATTGACATCTTCTTCCTTGTATGTCTCCACAGGAGGAAGCTGTAGGAAGTCACCAACGAGAATCAACTGTATACCTCCCCAATGACGATTATCTTCCCTGACGATCTTCATGATCTTAGACACCCTGACGAATAGGCCAACATCAAGCATACTAATCTCATCAATGATCAATGTCTTCATATTCTTCCATGTCCTGTATAGTCTCTTATTCTTGAGTATCCTTCTTGCTAAGGCCTCAGGTGTTCCTTGACAGAGACCAAGACCAAGAAGTCTATGCAATGTAGTACCACCGATCTGTAGAGCGGATATACCAGTACTACTAGTTACATAGATATCACTGTCCTTATCGGCTAGTTCTCTTGATAGGTAAGACTTACCTGTACCAGCACCCCCAGTAATGAAGGTGTTCATATTTAGCAGAAATGAAGCGTCTAGCAATCATCATATTCCTTCTCTGTATTCTTCCTCTTGTAACATCATTGACACTTGAGCCAAGAAGTAAGGGTACTATCTACATGGGGTGTGATAGATGGCAATCAGCTATCATTGAGACTGATGGGCCCAAGATAGCAGCCATAACTAACAGTAATCAAGTTGACTACGGCAATCGGATGTCATTCTCCTGTACTGATAAGGGTCATATTATTGAGCTGATCAATGATAATGATGTATCAGTCGATGTGACATACTATACCAGGACGAGTACCCCATTCAGAGTCCTTGCCGCATCTATGTGGATAATCATCACTATATCCATCTCTAGCTATATAATCAATGAATGGATGAGAGATTAATATGTATGTAACATACATATCACTTACTGAAGCATAGTATCCTCTCCTTTTCACATGTGTATGTTATCATGATTATACCACCAATAACCAGCTCCTCCTGTAATGAAGAGGTTGCTATTGGCCATGTTTGTGTGTGGGTAACCCACACTCTTAGACGATGTTCCTGATGATGTAGCGTATAGCCTCCTTGTGATGGATGATGTTGTTCTTGACCCCTGTTACATTGGTCACATCAATGTCATCACGATGATAGATGGCGACTCTTCGACAGGTTCCTTGCCCATCCCAGTTGGATTTGTTATAATGGACACACACCAGGTTACCAGTGATGTAGACATGGTTGCCATCCAGCTCCTTATCTCTGTAACTGTCACGCATGATGCCGAATGCTTCCCCATTCTCCATGATGTATCGTGTCATGGCATGGTAAGGAGCATATCCTGCACCATTCTTCCCCTTGAAGTCTGTCACATATGAACGGTCAGTCAACCACCTCGTGTAGCTGGTGGAGCTATCCCTATTCAAGTGATATCGTACCTCGGTACGACCAGGATAATGAGCCTCGCTCGTTGACAGGTTGCGCACTGACTGGTACTGGTCATAGTCCTGATCACGGATGATGTTCAGGTGCTTGAGTAGATCTCTGATGTCTTCCATCTTACAGTATGACTTTACTAGCCATGATAGCATGTACAGATTAATATGTATGTAACATACATATCACTTACTGAAGCATAGTATCCTCTCCTTTTCACATGTATATGTTATCATGATTATACCACCAATAACCAGCACTACCAATGCTATACATGCACATACGATGATTACTATGGTGAAGTTGCTTATCCTGGTATAATAGACCACTTCTGCTGATATATCATTATCATTGATTAACTCTATGATATGACCCCCTCCACCGGTACATGTGAATGATATCCAATTACCAGTACCAACCTGATCCCTGTTAGATATGGCTATGATATCAGGTCCATTAGTCTCAATGATAACTGTTCGCCATGAATCGCATCCAATGTAGATGGTATCATTACTTCTTGGCCCAAGTGTCAACGAGTTGGCAAGAGGAAGGATACAGAGAAGGAATGTAACGATCGCTAGACGCTTCATTTATGTAGGTAACCTACATATTAATCTCTCCTCCATTCATTGCCACACTTAGTACACCTGAGCAATGTAGTCATACCTTCATCTCCTCCCCTCAATTGCTTCTGTATCACTGTGATCTTGGTATACTTACATCTGGGACATTCATGAACCGATTCCTCGACATTGAGTGTCCTAGTCATATTGGTGATGTACTCCTGCTCTTCCTTCCTCTGGGCATTGAATACAGGTGATAGGAAGTAGTCACTGTCTCCTCCATATGCAAGCTCATACAGTTCTTCTATGGTATGCTTATTGATGTCATCTTGTGTCAGTGTTACTGTGGCTTCTGCCTGGCCAAGAAGTGTGGTGTTGGAGAAGTAAGACTTATTGCCTCCTGTAGCTCGACGCCTAACAGGCTGCATCAATGATGCTCTTCCTCTACCTCTTCCTCTTGTTGAGTAGCCAGTACGATTCATCGTTTTCAATGCCTATCAACATGGGAACCAGAGATCGTGCCAGCTCCAACTGTCACCATGCTTGATACTGGTCCTTCTACGGCCACATGGAATGAGATGCTAGTGTGATCTGATAGCCTAATGGTGAAGCTGGAGTTGAGATTCTCTGTCTCGAGTCCATCAACAGTTGTCACGCTAACAGGGCTAGGAATACCTGATGCTGATCCTGTTGCTGTCAATGTTACCTTCATTCTCTCTACTGATGTTCCAGTGACAGGAATGGTCACATTGACATTGTATGTTCCAGCATGATGGAATCTGAGCGATCCTCCACTGTTAGTTATTCCATCGGAGAAGTTGGTTGCTCCAAGGCTTACAGGAGCAGATGCTCCCCCAGCTACGATAACCTGGTTAGTACTGAATGAGCCATGATCATTGCGATGCCTAACTTCATCGTGTCCTCTCCAATCTTCGACGATTGGGAATGGTCCAGCGAAGAAGGGCGGTGGAATGGCACAAGGTGGACAACCTCCAAATGACATACTTTGTCTGGCGTGGAAATAACATATGTGTAACACATATGAACTACTCTACTAGGGCCTCTAACCTCTGATTATCAAGAGCATCATTATACGCCGCATCTCTGGCCTCCTTGATGGCCGTGTCCAAGTACTGTCCCCTTGTAGATGCTGTACCAGATCCTATGTGCTTATTATCATATGACAATGTGATGGTAACTGATCCCCTGGCTTCTACTGGCCTCGATTCAACCAGCTTGGTCCTGTTCAGGCGCAGGCTTTGGACCAGCTCATTCATCCTACTAATGGGATTGTTGTACATGACAAGGTATCTCTGTGGATCGACATTGAAGATGGTCTCATAGAGATGGGTCACGAACAGGCGCATTGCATGGTCACCATTACCATTGACATGTTCATGGGAGATTCCTACAGCAGCAATAAGGGCCTCAAGGACATCTGACTTGACCTTGGCATCGTTCTTGCCCGCCTTAATATATGGAGCCAACTTGAGGAAGTCCAGGATCTGTGTCAGTCTCGTAGCATCTTGGAACCAGCCACTGATCTTCGATACCTGATCAGCAGTGATAATTCCAGGTGTTCCAAGGAGAACCCACATATACTGACCCTTAAGGAACCTATCACCATAGGCCTCTAGTAGCTCATAGTTGGCTACTGGATTCACTCCCTGACCAACGAATGCCTGCTGGTACAAGGGCCACATCTTCTCGACGACTTCCCTACTGTCAGGACCAATGACAGACTCCATGATATTCTTCAGCCTATCCTTGAGCTCGGGATTCACAGGGAGATATGTTCCATCATATATACTGGTCCATAATCTATGGAGATCTCCATGGCCATAGGATGCAGCTGATTCATATGCCTCCATCCATGGCTTGGTTATGCCAATGTAATGAAGGATCTTGGTTCTGTCCTTATATCGGCTGTAGATCTGATATGCTGCCATATTATAGGCAATGTCAACATGATGCCATGTGTAGCCATTCTGGTGGTAGAACAAGGTCAATGTGATCTCATCGATGCCTGACAGTGTCGTCTCTGGAAGTGTAGCTATGATTCCTTGAAGTTGATCAAGGTATGCTTCCATGGCGAATCTATTGGGCTCCACAAGCACGAGGCCTCCATTGAGGGCGAATTGACCACGGGTGGTTCTTATCATGTCAATGATGGGACCATGGATGGATTGACCATGGATCATCTCCTTGTTACCAGGAGTGATATACTTGTTGGTGAATCCACCTCCTCTTGTATCTGCTGGATCTACATGCTGTGATGCCTTCTGATGGTCGAACATGGCTGCTGGAGCTTGGATGGCGAAGAGGTCATCAATAGGGGAGATAATGAGCATGTCAGAATCGAGGAATAGGACCTTATCATACTGATCTAGGCCAAGACATCTCCACTTGGTAGGAGCATAGCTGATCCACTCATTATAGATGTGTCGTGCTGCCGCGCCACCAAGAGGAGGGAATGATTCAGCTGTGATATATTCTACCTCAACTACCTCATCCCATGATTGAAGGAGTGGTTCTCTATCAGTAACATCAGGTGTAACCATGCATACGAGCTTAGCCATGGAGAAGTGACGAGCACTCTTGGCCAGAGCAACTGCTCCTGGTACATAAGCGTTACCTCTCATGACAAGGGTTGTGATAGCGAACATCATTTGCATATGCATGTAACATGTATAATTAGTACATTCTTCCCATGAAGATAGGGCAGTATCCCATCAGGCCACAGCCATCTCTCTTGCATCCAACACATTCCTTGTCAAGCTGACCATCGAACAGAATGCACGGAGCTTCATCGCCAATCATACCAGTAATGCCTGGGAAGTTACACAGGGGGTCAAGGTAGAAGTCCTTGGCACACCTATTACCCATGCATCCACCATCGAGAATGGGAGGGCATGACTTATGGTCACAACACTTGTCTTCCTTACGTTGAGGAACACGGATAAGGAACTCAGCACGGCCGCTCATTTAGTCAGAAGACAAAGATCTCATACTATCGAATCTGGTCCACTCCTGCGTGGAAGCATATCGACGATGGAGCGAAGGATGATACGATGACCGCTTAACTCTGTCCTGTTCTGTAGCATGTTGCCAATGAAGGGACAGGCCATATTCAAGCATATACCAACCATAGTTACAGCCGACATGAACATGACCATGTATATGGTACCATCAGGTATAGTGGCACATACTTCTGTCATCTTTCACAAAGAGAGATGGATTGCTCATGCATACCTTGGCCTACAAGGATTCAAGTGGCTAACTTCATACATGAATTCCTCGACTTCTATTGGGATGTCCATATCATGTAGTATACATGTAACATGTATAATTAGACGGTGTACTGGGTAACAGTCATGATGGTGTGATGAGGAATTCCTCCCCTCAATTCAGCCTTGACCAGAATCATCACATAATCACCAGTAGGGACAGTGATTGCCAGAGGTCCCGACTCGGCGAAGAGCCATGTAGGCTTTCCATCGACATGGGTCAGATTGAAGGAGAAGTCATAGGAGTCAAGGGTGGTGTTATTGATCCTCAGAGTATAGAGGAAGTTATTACAGGCACCGAATCCTGTACTGGTGACACCAGCTCCAGTTGCCTGGCCGAAGTAGATGTTGTTGATGACGAACGGATCAACGAACTCATCTGTGATGTCGAGCTCATATGATGAACTCTGCTTCGGGAGGAACAGGTTGACTTCATCTAGGCCAGTAACATTATAGCTGTTATTCAGGCTGGTGTTACCAGTGACAACTGAGATGTTAGGACAGCCAGAAGCATTGTTGCCTCCTCTTGCTTGTCGTTCCCTATCAATGGCTGACAGGTAGTTAGTACTACACTTAGTCTTACACTGATTGAATGAGACCCTGTTGTTCTGAAGCATCCTTTGGTTGGCCTGACAAAGTTCTCATATACTCAACCACTTATAGCTGACGAACTCTGGACTCAATGTTACATTGGGTCTATGATCAAGAGATACAGTGTATATGTAGGTCACATATACATTACCATCGGTTCCCAGGTACTTATCGACCATAACATCCTCAAGCTGTTCAACCTTGATAACAATGCCCGTCTCTTCATGTAGCTCACGCACAGCTGCTTGCATACTTGTCTCTCCAGGTGATAGTCTTCCCTTGGGCACATTAAGTACGACATTACCATGCTGAGAAGGAATCAGGGTAAGGAGGTCATTGAGGTGGTTCTTCAGTGTAATCATTCTCCTGTAAGATCTATCAGGCATTCTCCTGTGTGGCAGAATGGCATTCCATTGGTCGTATGGATCCTTGGTCCTAATGATATCCTTCTCTTCATCTGACATTACAGAGAGACAACGATATAGGGATGATACACTGTATGTCCCATGCAGTACATGCATGTACTCATATGACCACCTATCCTGTAGGAATAAGCCACAGCCATCTACCTTGAGCAATATACCATGAGATACTACTTCCCTCTTATTCTGCCTGATTGTATCTGGTATCCCCATTCCATGCATATAGTCAACAATGTCGTCCCAGTTGGACGATATGACCACTTCGTGTTCCTTGATCATGGCCTTTGATACCGCGCCTAAATATGGCGACATCGAGTGTTGGTTACAACGGCAGGCTTCTTCAGACATATCTTATCCTCATTGGGTACCTCCAGAGGGCCGAAGAGAATAGTAAGGTATGCTCCTCTGTGCTGGGCGAATACAAGGCCAAGCTCAAGGCAGCGCCAAGAAGGCGCAATCAAGTGGACAAGCTCATCTATCCCTCCATTAAGCCTATCCTTGATCTACATGTAGAAGACATCAAGGACAAGGACTTCTCATTCTTGACCAAGACCAATCTGACCATCCTTGATACCGATGTCTCATCATTGCTGTCCAAGTTCTGGGGCGCAGGTCTTGGCGATGAACTGGAGGATAAGGTTGTCGCCGAACTCCTGGCCCTCTTCTATGAGATCATGACACCAGAGGATCAGAAGGAGGTACTTGAGGCACATGCTGTCGTTAAGCATGAACCACAGACCATTCCAAGTGAACAGATCCCTAACACTGGTAATATGAATCTCAGTGGATTGGTGGACAAGATCATGAGGAAGCACAAGGACAAGATTAACAAGGCCGAAGGCAATCCAAGCATGATGAACGAGGTCATCCAGTCTGTCATCCAAGATAGCTCGGGTGACCTTGTTAGCATGATCTCGAGTGCTGTAGGCAAGCAATGATAAATGTCAGAATCTCTGGTCAAGAACCTTAAGAACATGCTTATCATGATAGGCAAGGCCGGTAGTCAATATGATGACTGTCCCGTTCCCAGTAGCATGTATAGTATCATGATCTCCTGGATCTTCGATGATGTAGGTAACAGGCAGAAGATTGCCTCTGAATACGCCAAGAAGAGAGATGAGATGGAGAATGCCATGGAGAAGGATGGTCTATGCCTGGATAGAGCCCTATCATCAAGGGATCGTATCATCTTCAGGTACATTGACCTCTTCCCATCATGGGTCAAGGATAAGCATGGATCCAAGATCGAGTGGTTCTCTGAGCTCCTTGCATCGAGAGTCAATGATAGAATCATTGAGTACCTGTGTAGGTACATTGAAGCAATGGATGTCAACTTGAGTCAGTTATAGTGTGTATGTAACATACACAAATGATTAGCCTTCAGTCCATCTTCTACTTGGTAGGGACCATCTTCTTCATCATTGTCATTACAGCGTGTATCCTCTTCATGAGAAGGACCACACAGACAGCCAAGCAGATTAAGAAGGTATTAACAAGCAAGGAACTTGATGGAATGATCCAACAGCTGACATCCTCATTCAGACGCATCATATAAGTACACATGTAACATGTGTATACTATGGCTCCTTCACCTTAGAACAGATGATGAAGTCGGCGATGCCAAGCTTGACCTTGAACATCATAGGATATCCTTCCTTGACATAGATACCAGCATCGAGGTTCTTGGTGTTACCAATGTTAATCCTGGTGATCCTATTGAATGGTGTCTTATCGACGATGTACTCATTAGTCTTATCATCGGTATCCCAGTTACCATTGGTGATCACATGTTCACCAGCTGATATACGGATGGCTCTATCTTGGTAGGCCACCTTGATGTCACCATTGATCTTGGCGAACACAGAGCACATCTTCCTGAAGTCATCAACCTTAATGACCACATTGGCATAGGTCATGGATGGGGCCTCATATGCTTGGTCAGGTGTAACAAGGTCAATGGTTACTGATCTATTGACCGTATCTCCTGTCATGATGGACACCTCCATGGCTGTGGCATCGTCATTGATCTCAAGCATGATATCCTTGGACGCTTCCTTGGGCACAATGAAGTTGATCAACTTAGAGGCAGAGATTGACTTGTAGATTCCACCATGCTTCCATGGGTCATCTTCATCGTCATTGGGATCACGAACACTGAGCTGATAGATATCACAGCTACTTACTCTGAGCATGTACATACATGAATCACCAGGGGTTAAGGCCTTCAACACGATACCAGCCTTACCAGCAAGGAGATAGATGGTCTCCGCTCCAGAGAAGTACCTATGTATCTTATTGATGTTACCATTGGCTGGTAGTCGGCATCTGAAGGCTGTATTCATTTTCTGGCCGACTCAAATGTTTATATCTCCTAATGTCCTAGCATCTATCGTAGATGCCCAAGTAGAGGCGGTTATGACCAGATCAGAAGTCGATGCTGATACTCTCTATGATATCTTGTATGCTAGTGCTTCTGATGCAATGGCAACCATCGAAGAAGGAATGACATTGGCCGAGAAGGTAGGACCATCGATATGGAAGGATATGCACTATAGGGCTAAGGTGGCTGATACTGAAGGGTCCAAGGTCCTCTATGATGAATACATAGAGAATCTGTCGAAGACACACCCATGCTTAATCTGTAGGGATCACATGCAGGAGAATCTGCGACTACATCCTCCTTCGAGATATAGGTCAGCCTTCGTTCATTCTGTTGTGTTACACAACACTGTTAATAGCATGCTTGATAAGCCCACTCTATCATACAGTGAAGCTGATCAGTTGTACAACATTGACTGTGATAGTTGTAGCTTTAGCCGCGCCGGAAAGAGCTCTGGCAACAATGAGCAGACGAAGACAACAGTTGGAACACGAGCTAAGAATAGACCAGAGATTCACCAGCATTCCTGGGGCCATCCGCATGATCGAGCAATTGGGAGATCCCACTCGAATCGAAGCAACCATGGTCACTATTCATGATGATGTAAGGGCCATACACGATCTCATCACTGGAAGTATATCATATGAGCAGAAGAAGCAAGTGGGTGAGGTTGTAGGCTCATATTATAGGTATGTATCAAGCGTGGAAGAACAGGTAGGAGAAGTTACATCTGATCCCACCAGTACCATCTATAGACTTAGATATGTCTATAGTCCATGGATGGGTGATATGGAGCTTCACATCACATTCCGTACCACTGTGGCCGATCGCATCAGTCAGGCTGTATCCATCGAGGTAGAGACACCTGTGGAATATACGGCCTCTAGGGTAATGACCATTGCTGATCGTGTGATGCGCCTTCATAATGGTGATCACATCTCTAACTTGGCCATGGTCATATCCAGGATGAAGAGAGCTACAGAATCAATGGGCCTTAGATCCACTGCTCAACTACAACGACCATTCGATCTCACATGGAGGAACTTCACCCATGAGGATCTCATCGAGAACAAGGTGGCAGTGTCATTCAAGGCCGATGGAACGCGCATGCTTCTAGCCATGTCTGAGCAGGACATCTTCTATGTGACATCTAACCTTGACATCGTCCCAATCAAGGTAGGTATTGAGCCTGGCCAACCTACCATTCTCATGGATGGTGAGCTGATGGGTAACACATACTATGCCTTCGACATCCTCTTCCTTGATGGCCAATCGACCATGAACCTCCAGTATGATCAGAGGCACCAACTTCTGGCCCAAGCCATCTCTAGCATGGAGCAGATGGATGGCCTGGTCATTGAGACCAAGCCCATTATCATTCCTGAAGATGAGGCCTCCTTCCATGATGCGGTCAGAGAGATGCTTGATGTTCCTATCGAGACTGATGGCCTCATACTGACACCAGTGAATCAACCCTACTCCAACAGCGTATACAAGTGGAAGCCCCAGAATCTAATGTCGGTCGACTTCTTCATTGGAGCAGATTATACCATGTATACATTCGATGACGGCAAGCTCCTGCATCATCCCGAGCTTACCTTGGCCCAACCAACTGGTGCCAAGATTGGAACAGTGGCAGAGCTCCAGTATGAAGGAGATGGTCAATGGTCCTACATCAGAGATCGTCTGGACAAGGCCACTCCTAATGCCGAGCGTGTATACCTGGCCATCACTAGGCTGATACAAGATCCCATAGATGAGGCTTCTATGCTTGGCCTGTCATTGAAGCCCATGAGGAAGTTCCACAATAGAATCAAGACATCCATCTATGAGTACCTACGCAGCAGGCATGTGAGCACCATCACTGATATTGGGGCCGGAAGAGGTGGAGATCTATCCAAGTACAGATCATTCGCTGTACAGGCATTGGAGCCAGATGAGCAGAATATTCATGGTCAAGGTGGCTTCCTTGATAGGGCCAGAGCAATGGGTGCCAGCGTCAGTGCACATGATGGAGAGTGGGACATTATATCCGATGATCTAGATGTTACTCTCATTCACGGGTCAGCGCAGACATTCATACCAGTACAGGAGAGTGATGCTCTTACCCTGTTCAATGTAGCCACATTCCTTGGGCCAGATGTGCTCAATGAGCTGGCAGAGAATGCCGTCATCGATGATGGATACATGGTCATTATGGCCATGGATGGAAGGTGTCTCAGTGATACATTCCTTGAGGGTGGTACATATGATAGTGATCTCATCTACATGGCTAGATCTCCATGCGGCAATATCACTGAGACCTTCGGTGATCTGGGCTGCATCAGGATTCAGCTGAAGGATAGCTCCACCGTCCTGAGACCCCAAGTAGAAGGCCTCGTTGATACGACTATGATGTTGGACAATCTCAAGGAACGAGGATGGGATCTGATCATGGATGCATACCTTGATGGCGAGCATATGCTTGGTCGAGAAGGCCAGGCCTATTCCTCGTGCCAGAGAGTGTCCATCCTCAAGAGGACGATGATTGGAGACACTCTAATTCGCCCATCATATAACCCACTCCTTCCTGGACAAGAAGAAGACATAGATACACCTTATGGCCCACTTGTAAGGGTAGGTGTCCTTCAGCAGATGGGAGGAGCTTCTCTTGGGCATGCTATCCTACAGGCATCCAACCCTGACTATCGTAGCGCCGATGACATTGGGAAGTCTATCTTCCTTGCATCACTTCCTCGTGATTGGCAGCCATCTTACACTGTGTATCAGATCAGAGAAGATGGGTGGGTTAGGTACTATATGGGAGATGATGATGCTGGAATCACTGTGATGAAGAACAAGGGACATTGGGAGCCATTGGCAAGGAGAGGTCTCGATGGTCAGCTTATCTATGTATGGTAAATGCTATACTTCCTTCTGTTCGTTGTCATCTCCTTCTTCCTTGGCTCTTATCATAGAGACAGGAGAATGAGGGAGCATATCAGTGATATATGCCTTGACCATATTGAGGACGATTCCTTCCTTGTAGGTGATGGACTGAACTATGTAAGATGCTTGAACATTCTCAATGAGGAAGAGATTAGGGTCATTCTTGACTCAATATAAGTATACATGTTACATGTATACACTTAGTTGGCCTGACGAGGAGGCAGCTTGACATCACAGCCAGTATCAATCTGGAACAACATCATGCCCCAAGATACGGCGATCAGGTGCAAGTTGTAGCCATATGAGCAGACCTTGTTACAATGAGGATGAGCTTCATTGTTGAGGAGACCAGACCTAGCAGTCTTCACGGTAACCTTGATGTCGTTGATTGCCCTGGCATTCACGCCACCATCAGGATTGATGGAGTTAATCCAGTTACTGTACCTGGGGAAGATGGACAGGCCATGTTCTCTTGGAGCACGCTGGGCGAAGAGGGGGTTATCAACATACCTCTGGAACAGGTGGTTGCTTGTCTCATCCTTATGTCCCCTGATAGAGACAGTAGAATGCTCAATGGCACTCTTACCCTCGAACTTGTACCTGGGACCAAGATAGGTCTCGTACAGCTCATAGTCCGTATCATTGGTGTAGTTGAACCAGTGGCCCTGAAGACGAGAGATCTCATTCTGGGCGAACAAGTATGCATACTTGAACTGGCCGTCAATGCCAGATACATCCAAGCACACCTTATCTCCTGGCTTAACATATGATCCATGGCAACCATAATGGTACCTCTCATACATGTAGGCCTTGTTCCTGCAGTCAGCCTTCATCATTCCCGCCTCAAGTAGCGTTACCTTGGCTCCAAGTGCCTTAGCCTTCAGAAGGAGGCTGAATCGGTCATTGGAGAACCAATCACGGTAGTTGATGTCAGTCGAGAATGGATTCTCCAGGCTGAATTCTGTAGGCCTAGTAACAGGGTGGAAGTTGGTGGTACTGACCAGGTACTTAATACCCAGGTCACCAAGCTTCAGCCTGTTGGCGGCGCTGTATGTTGTGGCATCTTCCAAGACGATGGTATTGGCCAGAACCTGGTAGTCCTGTGTCGTCGCATATGCGATGGTGCTATTGACTGGGAGGAATGAGGCATCGTTCACAATGACAGAGATGAAGCCAGCTCCACCAGAGATATGCATGTAGCCGAAGTCCCCACCATTCATGGCCTCTTCGACCTCATCTCCTGTGGCAACGAAGACAATAGGAGCACAGCTGAGGTCCTCCATGAGCTCCTCCTCGAGAACAAGGATCTTGCGCAGGTCATCAACGACCTTCACTCGAACCTTGATATTCTCACCACAGGCCAGAAGAACAGGGAATGCGCTCTTATGGTTACCATGTGTTCCACGATCAGCAATGGCCGATGTAGTGAAGGAGAATGGAGCCGTGAATGCCTTGTATCTGTCATCCTCAGCAGGATAGCCAAGGCTGACTTGAGGAGCAGTTCCAACACCAGCAACAACATAGTTGATGTTGGGTGTAACAGCCTCATCACCAGCAACTGGGTACACATCTTCTCTCAGGCGGAATTGCAGTGCATTGTACAGGGCATGGCGATCCAGCTCCTCATAGATGACATCTCCAATCTCGAATGACATTGACTCAATGGCTGCCAGAAGAGCATGATTACCCCAAGAAGCCCTATGTCTGGGCGTATGAGATACCAGAGGCCTAATTACTCCGCTAACCCTCTCATCCTCTGGCACATCAACAACAGGGGCTCCTCCAGTCATAGCAAGGAGAGCTTCCTCTGTTCCCAGGTACACTGTACCCTTGGGGAATCCTCTACTTCCATCAGACAGATAGAAGTAGAGGGTCTCACCGCTGGTATCAAGGAGGAGATTCTGATCTACAGGTGTGTTCCTGAACCAGACCTTGTATGATTCAGGCGCAGCTGTGTTGGCTAGATTAACCTCTGGGAAGATGGCCTCCAGTGCGAAGGCCAGTAGGTAGTCCATGAACTGGAGGCTAGTAGCAGAGCCATTGATCATGAAGTCAATGCTATCACCTCCACCGCAAGAGTAGGAGCCAAGGCCCTTCCAGAAGATCTGGGACCAAGTTGCCTTCTTAATCTCTCGACCATAGAGACTGGTCAACTTCTTACCGAAGTACATGCTTGCCTCGATGTTGAGGGGATCAAAGCTTGCCTGCCTGATCCTAGTGCTGATGCTTCCACCCGACGCGTTGACGCTATTCATTTGTCATGCATATAAAATATAGCAAATCGAAGTTCTCATGTCCACAGCAGTCAAGCGTGTCAAGGCCTCAACCTGGTCCCCCAAGGAGCTCAAGAAGCAGCTCAGGGACGTCTATGCCGTCTACAAGCAGGTAGGTGCTGGTCTCAGTACCGTGCCTCCGAACCCCTCCTACACTCATGATACATCATCACTCGCACTTGAGATCGTTGATGATCTGGCCAGGTTCGAGAGGCTCTATGCTGAGGCGACCAACAAGACGACCACCAAGAGGAAGACATCACCGAAGCCTAAGCTCTGTGACAAGAAGCTGACGGACTTCCTGTCATCGACATATGGTGTGAGTCTGCCTTCTATGGGCACATATGGCATCTGTGATGTCAACACCCTTGCCTTCAGCGCAATCAGCCTCTACCTGAGGGAGCAGAAGCTTAACAATGCTCAGTTCTTCACCCTGGATGACAAGCTTACACAGCTGTTCAAGTCCCAGTGTGTCAATGGCACAGGTAAGTCCTATCTGGCCATTACCAAGGATAGGGTGGCTGAACTTGATAGAGAGCGTGGTGACATCCCTAAGACTCCTTCCATGGCTGAGGTCATCGAAGTCAATGGAGTGGTTACTATGAACTACTCAGCCCTCAAGATCATCGTACCTAAGTTCGTGGTCGAATATGAGCTGGTTGATCCTGATCTCTACAGCGAGGACATGGCCAAGCTCAAGGCAGTCATTGATGAAAGACAGACTAAGTAAGTATATACATGTAACATGTATAATCATCTGAACAAGACAATGGCTACAGAATTACCATACACTCTATGTGTGGCATCACCATAGCCCATATCAGTATAGATACAGTTGAGCAAGTTAATGCGATGCCCACGAGATGGCACACCAGCATCAATGATCCAGGCAGCTACCACCTGTTCAGCCGTGGGTATTCCATAGGCGATGTTCTCGGCAATGGACCTGAAGTTACCAGCCTGGCGAATCCTTGATGAGAAGGAGCCATGACCAGTTGCTCCTGTCCTTGCCTGTTCTTCCAGTAGAGGATCTACAATGGCTGATGCAGCACGGTTCAGCTTAATGCCCATAGTACATGGTCTATGGGCCAGAAGGACCGCAATGGCCTCGTCTACTGCTCCAGGATCATTAGGTCTGGTATATTGGCTCCTGTACTTCTCAATGACAGGAACATATGTAGCTGGACTCATTCTTACCTTGTTAATCTCACGAAGGAGGGACTCGGCTGTAATGGTTGGTACTGGACGTCTAATGAGAAACTCTACCATTTGACTGACGATCAAATGATTAGAATCATCTTATTGCTTGCTATTCTTCCTCTGACCGCGGCAGTGCTCATTCCTCCTGGTCACACGGAGAAGATTGGCCCCATATACAAGGACGGCATCACCATCTGGGATTCCACCTTCAATGGAAGAGGAGACAAGTTCGACCTCCACTACATTAAGGCCAATGGAAGAGATGGTGACATCATCACAGAAGGAGCATATGTCCTCAATGCGGTCATTAGGGCCAGTAATCATGATCACATGTTCCTAGGCATTCATAACCCTGACTTGAACAAGACCATCGATGTAACATACAATCTCAATGATATCAGTCCAGGCCCAGATATCTTCATGTTCCTGTTCATTGTCATTACACCCCTTATTCTACTGGTTGGTTCAGTGGCTAGTCTATGTTGTCTTGGTGCTGGCCTAATGATGTCCAGATGCATGACTGGCGATACTTATCTCAATGGTCCAATTGATGATGACTTCAAGGAGAAGATGTTGGCCAATTCCACACCCATTATTCTGTAGTATACATGTAACATGTATACTTAGCCTGATTCACTGTCAATGTAGTAGTGAATGCCATACTTACCATTATCCTCATAGACCTCACCATCTCCTTCGATATTGTCAAGGAAGGCAGCATAGGCGAGGTTAATGATACCATCATGTAGTCTCATGGCCTCTTCCTTATCAATGGTAGTACCATCCTTCTTGGCGAAGTAGACGGTGTTATAGTGTCTCTTGGAGAATGGGGATGTAGTACTTCCTCTGATCAAGTCTCTACCCTCTGTGACCCATACATGATAATCTGGCCCAACTTCATCGTATAGATCATTGATCATGATACGATAGGTATAGCCTGTACCGAATGATACATAGTCCATTTATACATGTAACATGTATACTTACCTGGGATCGATCTGCTTCACCAAGTCGAGGAGAAGTTCAGTGTCAATCTTCCTATCCTTGTTCCAGTCAATGAAGTGTACTTGACCCTTCACATCGTTCATGGAATCCATGTAACTATCATGGAGGGATCGTAGGTACCACTCATCATACTGGGTACCTTCACTTCCTCTGTTACGGGCCGTGATGCGTCTCATGGCCGTGGAAGGAGCTACATCAAGATAGATGATACTGGATGGCATTCTAAGCGTGGTTGATTCTATGGTGGATTGATAGACCTTCCATTCATCTGACACAATGTTGCCAGACAGATGATGCATCTTGGCGAAGGCGATGTCCCCGAACAGGGAACGATCAACGATGGAGACACCGTTATACTGCTCAGCATAGGCAACTGCCTCCCTATATACTCCTTGCCTATTCTGAAGCATGTACATCTGGAATGTGAAGGCATACTTCTTCATGTCGGACAGGAACAGCTCAAGCAATGGCATGTTAATCTCCTCCTCGAATAGGCGAGCCTTGATGCCAATCCTGTTGAGCATCACAGATAGCTCATTACCAAGGGTGGACTTGCCAGCACCAATGATTCCTTCTACAAGGATGATTGAGCCTCTGAGATGCTTCAACTTCTCGTAGTGTGGATGGATGCTATGGTATGGTCTCATTTCACCATATCAGAGTACTTATCGATGATCTCTATCATGTGGAGCTCCTTAGCCCTGTTCCATACATCATCCTGCAGATTCGTGCCAAGAGCTGTACCCATCATAGCATCAACATCATCAACGGTAAGATGGGGATCATCTATGGCATGCATAACAATGGGATACATACTGAGCATGTCTTGTCTCACTCGACATCTGGCCTTATCCACCAGATGAGGGTGCTTGATGATGGAGGCCTTGTAATGCTTATATACACTATAGGCATCATAGTAGAGGATAACCTCCATTGCTTCTTCGTCGAGTGTATCATTGCCCAATTCTTCTGGTCTATCCATGGTCACAGCACGAGCAAGTGGTGAGCCATCCCAGTGTTCATTGGCAATCAACCATTCAAGGGCATCCACTGGGATGAACTCCTTAAGAAGGGATGTGCTTATTCCTGGCTCTTCATACTTGTCAGCATCTTCATGCTCATCAACAAGGTCAATCCTTCCTGCTCGAACCAATGATATGAACGAGTCATCTACAGGTACTAAGCTTGCCTCATTAACATAGGTACATCCAATGATCTTACACATGGAACTACTGGTGGCATGTCGAGACATTCTATCCCATGAGATTGGAGGGTTCATTGGCTTCAGCAATTCCATGCTCACAATGTCATCAGCAATAACTATGGCCTTAACAAGGTCATATATACTTACAGCAGAAGGATACATCTTCTTAATGTACATCAATGTGGTCATCGACTTCTCACCAATAGATCTTATCCATGGACTAGATGCCATTGGTTGTATAGTCTTCCTTCCCGTGGCCTTGTCGAAGTCAAGCATCGACTGTAGGATCTTATTATCTATCATTTGAACGGGTCAGAATCTGACAAATGAGATTCTACCGAACGATCGAGTCTATGCTCAATAAGCTACCCAATTACAGTGATCCCTTCGTTCTCCAATGGGAGATCCCAGAGCCAAGAGATGACTGTGAACGCCTATACATCGTCTTCGATGGTGTAGAGGAATACATCAGCCAGTTCAAGAGAGGTCGATATAATACATGCCATGAATGCTTCATCCCAATCACGGGTACCAATATCATTGGTCATCCTGCCTTCGACATTGATATGGAACTTCAAGCCCTGGATCCTTCATGGCAAGAGGACCTTCTCAAGGACATACATCGTGCAATGAAGGTGGTCTTCCCCAGCACAGACATTGACAAGCTTGTGCCAGTCTGGATGACAGGAACCAATCCATCGAAGATATCTAAGCATCTAGTAATCTCCAACATCGCTCTTACATCGTGGTCAGAACAGATGAAGGCCATAGTAGAGGTGATCAGGGATACACGCCATCCTTGTAGTAGTCGTTCTGTTATCGAAGCAATCGATGGTGGTATCTACCGTCGACATGGCAGCCTTCGTCTTCCCATGAACAGTAAGAGGCCTTCTCCTGTAACAGGGATGAAGAGCTATCCTATGCTTCTTGATGATCCAAGACATACGATACTTGATGGCTTAGTCCTGATACACGAGGCCAACATGTACACGATGAATGATGCTATCATTCTCTCTGTGGCAGAGATGAAGGATGAATATGTTCCCGTAGAGACGATACATGAGGAAGAATATGAGGTCGATGATTCTATGGCTGGAGAAGCCTTCCATCGCCTGGATCAGAGATGGAATACGGGTCTAAGTATGGGTATAGGAACAGGAAGGTTCATTCCTCTGAATAGAATGAGGCCAGGTAAGTGCCCCATATCCAACATCGAGCACGAGAATGACAATGCCTATCTCTTGGTCACTTCTAATGGTCATATCATGTATGGCTGTCATCGTGGCTGTAAGGTCAACAACAAGTCTAAGCTGATGGATATCACACCAGTGAAGAAGAAGGGAAGGGAAGATATTAATCTGATGATGTGCTTGAAGGTGGCTCAGAAGCTGGGCATTGAGATATAGTTGTACATGTAACATGTACATTATGATGGTTCTTCTAGGCCGCATATATTCTTGGGCAATACGCAATGGCAGCACTTCTTGTACAGGGCCTTAATACATTGAGTACAAGTGACAGGTACAGTACAGAGAGGGAATTCATACAGGCAAGTAGCTGTACAGGCCACTGCTGCTGCTGCGCATGGAAGACGCTCGCATCCTTGAACTTCAAGCATGGAGAACTCATGGCCATATATTGTTGCCACGAACCTATGACATCCCTTGAAGCTGTCATCATTGTTACAGTGTGATATCATTCCTTCCATGATGGAAGCATTGGCGAATGTGGCCAGCATCAGAATGACGATGATATACTTGAGCATTTGATATATGGCTAAATATTAATGGACCCAGACTACTTCACCATCGATACAGTCGAGGCCAAGATAGAGCGCATAGAAGAGCGCCTTACATCTATGGAAGAGACCATTGATAAGATGGAGGCTAATATACGGCTAATAGCCAGCATGATGAGCGTGTCCCAGTACAGGATGCTTAATACCATGATAAGGACAAAGAATCCAGTACCATTCAATCCTACGCCTTAAGTATGTCAGTAACTGACATACTACTCCATCAGATCATATACTTCTGCTTGGGCAACGACTGGGCGCCTACGAGAAAGGGCAGCGATTCTCCTGGTAGCATTATCACCGAGAGATCTGGCTGTGTTGAGTGCCTTCTGGCCAAGATCCTTCACCTCACTAACAATGCTCTGCTTGACCGTGTACTGGACAATACCATAGATAATGAGACCAATACCAATCAGGATCTGAACAGCGGCCAGACCATATCCAAGGATGGGATTACTTAGCCTTGCTCTATCAGCTGCTGTGAGGGAACCATCGTTCACCAGCTGGTCAAGGACCTTACCATCCCTGTACTTGAACCAGATGTTCAATGCACCCCAGATGGCGATCAAGAGACCAGCAACAAGGAGAATAATGAGTGAGACCAACCTATTCGAGTCTGCCATTTGTGTCTGTTCATAAAAATCTAAGATCCATGTCTTCGAACTCATTCTTGACTTGGCCCTTGTGGCACTCCTTCACGCTGAACTTCCAGAATGCGAGTCGTAACACCGATCAGGTTAGGCTAATGAGACCCCCCAATGAGGGAGTCGTCATTGGAGGCTCAGAGTATGAGGAGGCAGTCCAATACATGGCATTCTATGACTTCATGGCTGATAGGATAGTCATGGGTATGGATGTTACAGATGCTCTTCTTGTACCTATTCCTTCCCTGATGACCAACACATCCTACACGACCAGTGATAGGTATGTGATGACCAAGGACCTTGGAAGAGAGGTCAATGGCGTTGTAGTTGGTGGCAACTTCGCCCCATATGTGGGTAAGGCATCAGATGTCATTAAGCTACTGAAGGGCCTATCAGCCACAATTGGAGGCAAGCCTGCTCCAACACTGGCTGAGCTAAGGAACAGCATCAATATGCCTGCTCTCATGGCCAAGCCTGAATATGCCAGTGCATTGGTCAAGTCCATTCTTACATCGTATGAGCAGCCAGCTAGGCCAATGAGAGATGAGGGTAGGTTCATTCAGCGTATCACTACACTTGTCGAGCGTAACATAGCCAGTGATATGGCCATTAACTTGATCTCTGGTATGAGTGTTGGAGCTTCTTCGCCCAAGTATACTTACTATGAGTACAGTGTCCAATCTCCAAGCAGTACCAATAAGAAGGTCATCAGATTCGCCGTACCAACAGGAACACCAGCTGATGAGAGAGAGTACTACCTGTCTATCCTTCGTGATGTCTTCAAGGCCGAAGAAGCCACGAGTACCCAGCTCAATGAGGATGATAGAAGAGCCATTGAGATTCAGCCAGTAAGAATGACCCAGGCACAGTATCAGAGACTATTCCCTGGTACTGATAGCGTGTTCAGTAACTACTTCAATCCAGTGGCTACAACGACAACACATCAGATTGCCGATGCAGGACAGACCATGCATCATGAGGCCTTCACAGTTGGGCCAGAAGATGATGACTATCTCGACGATGAGGATGATCTCGACAATTACTAGGTATACATGTAACATGTATATTACCATGAGAATAAGGCCCTCATAACGAATGAGCATTGACCATAGGTCATATCCTTGATGTCAAGTGTGAATGTTGGTGGCTCAGTCTTATGACATGTGATGTACTTGGCCATATGAGGAAGACCTATGGCGTCTAGCTCCTTCATCACACTGATGCTTCTCTTCTTGACCTCTCCTTCTCTTGGGAATGTATCGCGTATGTAGGAGAAGATCACCATGAGAGTATCACGATACAAGTGCTTCATTAATAGCCTGTACTTATCCTCATATATCCTGATACACTGGATCTTCAGCCTAAGAGCGTGTTCTCCTTGATACATGCTAGTGGGAGCTTCCTTGGCTGCTTCAATGATGGGGTTCATCATGAGGGCAAGTTGTTGTTCGTAGAGCTTGTCCATGACGATCTGTTTGCCAAGTCAAATGCTCGACATTATCATAGTGGTAGTGATCGTTCTTATAACAGGGTACATTATATCGAGCTTATTCGGTGTTAAGCCAAGTACATACTTAGCCATGGTACCTGGGCTCATAGGCATAGTCACAGTCATTGCTGCTCTCAATGCCAATAGAAGGGACCAGACCCACGATCTAGTGCGTGGTGCTGATGCCATGGTCAGTATCATGAAGGAGAAGAACATCATTCCTGTGTGGAACTCTATCTACGGCGATACTAACAGGGATGAAGTTACTGCCCTTAGAATGCTCAAGATAGCAGAGGTAGCCAATGTGGCCAATGATGTAGAGAACGTCTCCAATGATCACAATGACTCATGGATCCGCACACTTCATCAGTGGTTCAAGTCACCCATCATCTATGATGCATGGCAGAAGTACAAGCCATTCTTCCAAGATGGTACTAATCGTCTATTCATGAGAGTATCTATGTGACATAGATTCTTAGGAGTTGATCTTCATGATAACTTCCTTGATGTATTCCTTGTACTTGTCAGAGTCTCCATACTTGGAAGGATCTGCCAGCTTGGCCACAGCGACACCAGTATCAACGAGATATGTGGGTGTAGCGTAAGATGTAGTATCTCCACGCCTACAGACACTATCATGCTCTGATACTGGAACATAGGTCTTACCATCGATCTCTCCAATCTCTACGAGTTCACATACGATACCATCTTCTGCCAACGCTTGAGCAAGGTCCTCATGGTATCCTTCTCTTGTCACACATGCCTTGCAGCCAGGAATAGTATAGATGCACACCTTCATTTGAGCCTTGTAGAATAATCATACATCTGTCAAATGGGACAGAATCAGTCTCAGGTCGTTGAGAACTTCATCAAGAACTACACCAATACCTCCTTCCTGAGTGAGGTCATATCAAGGCATGCATCGAACACCAACTCCATCATGAGGAATGTACAGAATATGGACCTCAATATCGACGTAGGTAACATTGGTGGCAATGTTCGTGTGTTCCAGAGGATAGACAGCCTAATTGACATGAATAATCTTGTTAGTAGGGATAACAGGGTCCAACTGACCAATGACATACAGAATGCCCTATCCAATGAGCTACAGACAGGGATACAGCGCATGTCAGAGGCATTCTCTGGCCTGTTCAATACACCAACGAATCAAGCCATCTTGAACAATGCCATTAACAGCGTCGATACTTATGTTCGCAATACAGTGACTAACGATACCATTGATGAACTTCTTCTATCGGCCAACAATGTGCAAGGTCAGAAGGTCAACCTCACGGCCAGGGACATTACTGGGGATCTCACGTTCGACCAGAGAATCCAGGCCGATATAGTGGCCCGTAACTTGGTTGAGTCTGTAACAGAATCAATCATAGGCAATAAGGAGCTCACAACCCTTACTAACACTGTAAGGAGTGACATTGTCAGCCAGGAGAAGGTGCCATCAATTCTCGGCATTGCTGCTCCTCTTGTCATTGGCCTCATCCTGGCCATTATCTTGATGATCTTCATTCCCAGAGGTAAGGTGGTGGTTGGGATCCTTACCATCGTTCTGGCCATTGCTGTGGCCATCTTCATCTGGAGACGCAATGTAGCCGGCTAGATACATGGCCATTGCTTCTTCCCTGGTAGCACTCATACCACCACCAAGGGATGAGAAGCTATACATGACAATATCATCTCCTCTTGGCCTATCAATGTACCTGTTCTTGGTTGCCGAGTTATAGAGGCTCCACATGTAAGTGGCTATGTTAACTTCCCCATCTTGGCCAAGGGGTACATCATGTGTGAAGATGCCTAGGGTCTTACCTCTGGCCTTGGACAAGGAGAAGTGGTCCGTAATTCCACCATCAACATAGAGAAGGCCATCATACTTGATTGGCGTGAACAGGATAGGAACCCTCGATGACATGTCTATGGCCGTAATGACTGACATATCAGGATGAGAAGTATGTGTAACATATACAGTCTCATATGTACTTATACAAGTGACAGAGCAGATCAGCTCCTTACCTGTCATGTCATAGAGTTCCTTCATGGTAGGAATTCTGCCCATCTTCTTCTTGATGGTCTTACTGGCCAGAACGATGTATGGATTCTCCTGCATCATTCCATTGCGAGTAACAAGACCACCAATCATGTCAAGCCAAGGAGCCAATGACCCCATGAATGGTAGCTTAATCTTGTTGAACCAATCACGCCACCTAGATCCTTCTGGGTATGATATCTTCACATGCAATGACATATCCATGATCTCAGCCGTGGTTAGGCCACAGATGATGAGAAGAGCAATGATGGACCCAACAGATGTACCTACATATCTAGTGGCTGACTTGAGCTTGTCAATGTTGGCCTGAATGCAGCCAAGCTGATAGTAACCTCTACTTGCTCCTCCTGATAGAAGAAGGGTATCAAACATCCTTTGGCCATTGATCAAAGGAATGAGCACGAGACATATCTTCCTGGACATTGTAGCGGCCGATCCAGATGCCGACATGATGGAGATCGTCACACAGATTGGCGCCATTGATCCATCTCTGTCATTGGACAATAGTATCATAGATGATGCTGGCTTCGGAGTTCGTCGACTTAGACTGTTCCTGTCAATCGAGGAAGAATACGATGTAGGAGATCTGATCATCAAGATCCAGGCCATAGACACGGTCTACAGTGTCAACACAGCTATATCATTCACAGCATAGATACATGTTACATGTATATGAGCAATGTCAAAGAATGTGGGGCAAGATTATAGCCATCGTACTGATCATACTGGCCGTCATATTGGCAGTTGTATGGGCCAGGAACAGGAAGGAGGCTAATACTGGTCCTGTGACCGTCTCTTCATCAGGCGATGGATCATGGTGGCAGGTTAGGCAGGGAGATCATGTCCTCAGATCCATGGGTACTAGGCCTTCTGGTGCCATATATGAGGGTCAATGTGAGACAGGAGTAATGGCCATTGGAGATGAAGGAGGCCCAATATATTGCTCAGATGGCAAGGAGGTTGAACTCGTACCAGATGCTAAGTCCAACATCCTATATGGTGTAGGTAATGGTTGTCCTTCGGGCTGGAGGAAGGATCCATTGAGACATGCAGATGGAGCAGTCTCTTACATCTGTCATCCAGATATTGAGTGTGTAAGTCATACCAACTGTGATCCTGGCCATATCTGTGATGGAGGAAGATGTATCCCAATACCCGACTTCTGACATATGTAGGTTACCTACATACTACTTCTTTAGCCATGCACTGATCCTAGCCACTTCTGACTGGTCCATAATATTGATGTATGTAATTGGGCCATGTAGACCCTTGATTGATACAGCCATCTCCTTGTACCCATGAGCATCGATCAATGTACTAGGTGTCATGGTGTTCATCATCTGAGCTGCACATGACTTATCACCCAATGTTACCATGAACATATTACTGTACAGCAGATACCTACCTGATGTACCAGTAATATCATAGTATCTCCTTGAGTCAGGATTATCCATGATGAACTTGTACAGAGGAGATACATCTACATTACTGTAGATATCAATATGCCTGCCCATGGTAACAATGACATCATCTCCCTCCATGAACATTGTATCAGATTCAGCACCATGTGTGATGCCAAGCCATTGTACGAGTTCATTAATATTGGTGAATGATGACATGAGTGTTTTCTCCGACGATACATGTATACTTAGATGGAAGATGCGATGCGGTACGGAATGATAGGCACAATGGCTGCATCAGTGACAGGATTAACACTGTAGGCATAAGGATAGTATAGGCCATAACTGGGCATCTTATCCTGTACATCCTGTGGTAGCAAGTTCCATAGCCAAGGAGGAAGGATACATGCTAGTGCTTGATAAGGCTCCAACGCTGGAACAATCTCATCTGGCTCGATATTCATGGATGGATCCATCTCTGTGGCCAAGGTATGAAGGGTAGGCGAGAAGTTGGCTGGGAATTGCCATGATACAGATGCTGCCGTTGGGCCATTCTGGTAGTACTGATATACCCAATCTACGGTCTTCATCCAAGCATAGGTTAGTCCCTCCACATCTACTGTGAATGGTGACATGACTGTATAATAGGCCACAGAGAAGGATTCCTTCCCTATATCACCTTCAATACCTATCCATCTAGTATCTGGTCTAGCATGATCATACAGGTACCTGATGTACTCGTGCATCATTGGCCAATTGATCCCATCTCCATCATGGAGAGATGATGGTAGCTTGGTAAGGGCAGATGTAATGAGAGGCATCACTTCTCTGAGGTTGGACATCTCAGGTATAGGAGGTAGGAAGTCATTACCTACAACGAATGTCCCAATGATGAAGTCCCAGATGGAATCCTTGGCAATCGATGTGATGATCTCATTCCTGAGCATAGAGCAGTCGATATTCCATATGGGATCTTCTGGCCGATATCCATCACGATTGCCATCAGGAGTATCATTGTGACGCAAGACATAGGCATTGTAACCCTTCTCAACAAGGACCATTCCAATGAGTAGGAGATCAGCATCCTTACCAACGATACCAATGCTTGTACCCGATGGTAGGAGCTTGATGTCATCGACTATCTTATGCTCCCCTTCAGCTGGTTCGAGATAGGATGAGTAGGTACCAATAAGTGGGTCATTCTTAGTCATGGTCTCCAACGCCATGTGAATGTCATCCATTACCTTGGTCCCAGGAGAGAACATGGCAGAAGTCCATGGCACACTTACACTTGCATCATATGATCCCATTCTTGAACCTGGCTCCACATTGGATACAGTGGTTACAGAGACAGGATCATATCTGAATCTCCTTATCCTCTGTTCTCGAAGCTTAGCCATGTGAGCAGCTCCATCAATATAGATGTGGGCTTGACCTCCATATACAGTAGCATATGCTTGAGCCACAAGGACAAGTTGGGCTGCAATCTCAGCTGGATCCTTGGTAACCTCTGCTATCTGATATAACATGGCATTGGCATCCAAGTACACATGATCTAGCTTAGGAGTATCTCCATGGCTGAATACGGACTTGTATGTTCGTCTCAGGTAACTCAAGAGATAAGGAACGCCCATTGATTTCATATCTGTTACAGATATGTACTTAGTATGTGATGTCGTCAACTGATCCATAGTCGATGTCCGTGCCATCGGGAACAGCAGTATCACCGTTGATAATTGATGTGAATGATGATGTGGCCTTGGCTGGTTCCTTAACTGACGGCCTCTTATTAGGGTCAGCAATACTTCCAGTACCTCTCTTATTGTGTCTTCCACAGTAGAATTGACCATCAACCTCATGCTTGGCCTTGTTGCCACATTGAGCTCCTGACTTCTTGATCACACCAGCACAGATGATGTCATTGCCATCCTTGTCCTTGAGTGTGTCCTTGGAAGTAGTACTCCTGGAAGTACTAGCTCGAGCAGCCGCCTTAGGAATAGAGTCGGACACAGTCTTCATCTTGTTCTTGATGGCGCTTGTCACTTGTTCAAGTTCAGCCTCATCTGTGATGAATGGAGACACAATTCCACATAGCTCATCGGCCATGGTGGAAGAGATGAAGTCAATGACTTGCTTGGTGACCTTCTCAATCAGTTTCTGATCCATAGTTGATTTTAACAGGTATAATTCCCTCCTCAAATGCTTCTGATTCTTGATGTCGATGAGACGCTGGTACATAGCAGCACTAATAGGACTCGTGGCTCGTTCATGGTACAGGGATACAATGTCGATAAGAGACCTTACCTTGACCAATTCATTGATCTGATCACAGATGACGGAGACTTCCGTGTAGGAGTCTGGTCTGCTGGGACATATGATTATGTATGGGACATCGTAGAGACCATCTTCCCTTCTCCTGGCCAGCTCGAGTTCGTTATGACCAGAGATGACTGTGTACCTGTAGAGCGTCGAGGATACGAGGACTACTTCAAGCCACTATCAATTATCGAGGAAGATCAAGATACAACCAATATCTTGCTGGTTGATAATAAGCCAGATGTAACCACGGATTCACTCCGTCAGATCTTGATCAAGGATTACTACCATGATAAGAAGGACACAGAGTTGATTAAGCTGTGGAATTATCTCAATGAGAACAGATATATGAAGCCCGAGTGGTTATCTGTTAATTGGCACTAGGCAAATGAACCACGATATAGTTGGGCAAGTTGTTGCCATCAAGTACAAGGGAAGGATGTATGATCACTATGCGATCCTGGATGGAGAGGGTGGAGCAATCCATGTTAACAAGAAGAAGGGCTTAATCACTGTAGATCCTCTTGCTCGTGTCCTTCGTAATGCCACAGAGGTATCATACATTGAAGATGACCATGATACACGCCTAGCAACATATCAGAGAGCTAAGGCCCTCATTGGAAGTGAGCATAGTTATCGGTTCATCTCCAATAACTGTGAGTCATGGGTAAGTATGATCAGGCAAGGTAAGGCCTACAGTAAGCAGGTCAATGAGGCTCTAGATGCTGCAGCAATGACCATCTTAGGTATCTCTGGTATTATGGCATTGTGTGGACTCTGAAAGTATATGTTATGGTTGTTCGCCATTGCTGGTGTAATGGCCATTGTTGGCCTCGTTCTCATGATAGCATTCCCATCAGTAAGGACACTTATAGCTAGTATTGGAGCCATAGTTGTTCTTCTGTTCTCTACCATCAATGTATTCATTACCCTTGATCATGCCAAGGAGAGAAGGGTCCTCGAGAGAATCAGAGCTGATAACGACTACTGGTTCCGTATCATGGATCGACTAGGAACAGACCCCATCTACAATGATATGCATCAAGCTATCTATGGTGACAGTGTACCTCCTCATGTCCATGCTATGTTCAGCGTGATGATGCAGGTCGTTGGGGCCTTGATATCCTCACATGAGATTGACATTACCAATATCTATGGTCCATGGTATGATGCCATCTCCAAGTGGGTTGGACATCCTGAATTCCCAGCATATTGGGAAGAGAATAAGGATGACTACAATAACCAGCATAACATGTACATTGATGGTATCCTTCGTTCAAAGTATGGATCCTTACGAGACAGTATCAGAGAGAGTGAAGGAGTTGGTCAACAACAATGAAGGTGCTGTAGTGTTCGACATAGATGAGACACTCCTTACTGGTAGAGAATATGAAGGTCGTATGTTCTTCATCAAGCAAGCACAGGGCAAGTTGAGGCCAATTAAGGAGATGATAGACCTACACAACTGGATCCAACAACAAGGAAGGAAGACCTTCATTATAACGGCCAGAAGACCCCATATGATGGATGTAACCGTAGAGAACCTGAAGAAGGCAGGACTAAGGGGCAGAGCCAAGCTGTTCATGAAGCCCAATGGCATGGATAAGGTGGAGTTCAAGTCAGGCATAAGAAGGCTCATTGAGAAGGACACTCCTATCATTGCCAACATTGGAGATCAACAAACAGACCTAGATGGTGGTTACTCCATGGAGACATTCCTTCTACCTTCGACTTACTAAGTATATACATGTAACATGTATAAGATTACTGTGCCCCACTCGATGACGATGAAGACGAGGAGGAAGAAGAAGATGAAGAGGACAGTGATGTTGTGGTTACGGACATCAGCACGAGAATGACAGCGAGAATCCAGACCTTGAGCATTTTACCCTGTAACAAACTACAGAATATGAGGATAGCATATTATCAGAAGAAGAGGATACATATCACTGATTACACTGATGATATGAAGGGCTCCATATTGTGCCATGAAGGACATGTGCTCATTGCTAAGCGAGGAGAAGTCCGTGTCCATCATTATGCCCATAAGTCAGGTGTAACATGTGTATGTGGTAATAATAAGGGTCAATGGCACATTGATTGGCAAGACAGAGTAATGATGGATTACCAGGAGATAAGGATGATTAATCAAGGTAAGATCCATATCGCCGACATCTTCACTAGCCCATATGTTGTTGAGATCCAACATTCACCCATGGACAAGAAGGAGATCAAGGCAAGGGAAGAATTCTACACCAAGAAGATGGGCCATAAGATGGCATGGGTCTTCGATGCCTGTAGATGGGAGTATCGTAAGATGAAGGAGAATGGATCATCCATCACCATTAAGAGGCTTAGAGGATCTCAATTCCCTCTTCATGCCTCTTACACTGGTGATGTAACATTGTTCCTTGACTTCGGCAAGAAGGAGCTCCTCAGAGTAACAGGTATAAGCGGCTCCATCATTCATGGCACAATAGTAACAATGAAGGAATTCGATGATGAGTATCTTATGGGTCAAGTCAATGATGGTATTGATATGAGGACGTTCCATCATAATATCTAGGTCATATACATGTTACATGTATAACTTATGCTTGTGTCAATGCAGCAATGATCTCGTCCTTTGTCTTCGTGCTAGGAACTGACCACGACTTCGTACTGGGTACCCATCTACCACCAAGCATCTTGATCTTGTCTCTGACATTGAATGTGTTCCCTGATACGGACCACTCAATGATATCATCCTCAATGAAGATGCCACTAGGCAATGTAGGCACAGGTACATCATTGTTATCTAGCTTCTCCTTCTGTTCCTGGGTAAGGAAGTATCCCTTGGCTGACAGTGACCATTGACCTCCAAGGATTTGGATCTTGGTCTTGGTTGCGTCATCAGGGTTGGTGATCAGGTAAGCGATAGAAGTATCCATTTCTTTTTGTCACAAATGTCATCAGTTCACCAGTACAAGTTCCATGATGATCTTAACATACATAAGATCCACTTGGATGTCATTAAGACACTGGAATCCATGTTGAAGGAGAAGGATGAGATCAAGTGTACATATGATCGATACAAGATTATCGCCGACAAGAGCCACAATGTCAATGACAGGGATCAAGCGCTGGCCATCATCAAGAAGTACGATACATACATTGATGCATTGGTCAATGGAACGATTGTCGAGGAATATAAGGGTCGTGTATCTGGCCTCCTTCATGAGTATGACATCCTCTCACCCAAGACTAGGGTCTTCGGCATGGATAAGTGTACTAACATTCCCAAGAGAGTGACCATCATTACACGGTACATGCATGTATTGGAGTCATACATTGAAGTGGAGTGGGAATGCTCTTATAACATGAGTCGCATATGTACTGCCTGCTTCAAGCATACGAGGAAGGTAGGATCAATCATGCAGTGTCGTTCATGTGGTCATACTCAGATCGCCACACCAACTATCGATGGTTCTGCTGGAGCCAGTCAACAGAAGGAATCCACATACAAGCCAAGGAAGAACTATGACAAGGAGTATCGTCATGTATGTGGTCTGATACATAACTCAGGTTCCGATCAAGTAGCCGACATTGAGTCATACCTATACAGGTCAGGAATACATGAGCCCACAAGAGAAGATGTAAGAAGGGCCATTAGTCCTTGTGGCTATGACAACTACAATGATACCAACTGGATCTATGCTCAGGTAACAAGCAAGGAACTTCCTCCAATCAGCGAGTACACTGATATCACAGGTGATAGGTTCGAGATGTACTATCGCACGTTCAAGAATGCCAGCGTAGAGGGAAGGAATGTAACGAATATACACTTCCTGATCAGACTATTCCTATGGCAAGAGGGTATCGAGTTCGAGGAAGAATGGTTCTCATCCTTGTCAGAGAGGACATTGGCTAAGCATAGGAGGAATGCCCAGATTATATGCTCCATTCTACAGGAGGAACATCCAGACATGAATTGGAGGTATCCAACTTCTGACGAGATACCAAATGACTCGGTATTATGAGATCGAATTCACCATGGATCCAGTGGATGTAATGCACTTGTTCCTGGAGAACGACATATCAATGAATGGAGGCTTCTTCTCTCAAGATCGTAGCATGGTAGCAATCAAGGAAGAAGATGTACCCATCGTACAGAGAGTGATGTATGGTATCACATCTATTACTCCTCTCATCTCTGTTAGGACTGATCCTGTGCCTGGGTCATTCTTGTCCGTGTTGGAAGACATAGGTGACATTGACCTAGAGCATGCTTACTATGGAGAAGCACCAGGTATGATGTTCCTTAGGGCCAAATAGATACATGTAACATGTATACTTAGACATCTTCCCTCAGACGAATGAGTCGAGGATTACCAGGGATATCATACTCTGACTTATACTCATATGATATGGTTGCCATCTTACCAATGAAGATGCTTGGATCCTCTATGAATTGCTGCCATGCTTCCTCCCGCACATCATATGACCAACAAGGTCTGGCACCGAATGTCTTCTCTGGATCATGAACAAGTGACATCCTGAAGATGATGAGACCAGCTTCCTTATCCTTGCCTTGATAGCAGTCCACTATGGGGAACTCTTCATCATGTATCTTCTTGACCTTGATAAGCTCGTCTATCCTATGATTGGCCAGAGGATAAGGCATATCCTTGGTCCTCAAGATCAGGCCTTCATAATCACCACTCATGGCCTCAGCAAGCATATCTCCGACCATCTCATCATCGTCCATTCTTACCATGGTAACAGATGGAACAGGCACAAGCATCACCTTGTCCGTCTTGACCTTGTCCATGATCTTACAGAGGAGATTCCATCTCTTATAGAATGGGTCTCCATAGTTGGTTACCATGTCGAAGATGTAGAATACTATCTTATCGTTATCCTCATGCTTGAACTTCATGGTCGATACTGCACTCCTCATCATGTTACGAGTCTCACCTGGGACAACGAGTTCACCATCGAAGTGGTAGGTATATATGGAAGGCATGACCTTACCAAAGGCCACGTATATGCGCTCCATGACGGCCTTAATGTGATCACAGTAAGGTATCTCATTCCTTAGGCGTGAGTATAGCTTCACTCCATGACCATCGATCCAAGAGGCCACACATCTCTCCCCATCGATCTTGTACTGGACATATACTTCATCATCTGGGAAGCTATATCTTGCCCTGGGATTCTCATGCCTCTCCTTGAGCTTGTCATAGCGAGTGGCCAATACAGGGGCGATTGGTACAGGATATGATATGCGCTCAATGAAGTCCGAGTTCAACTGCTCCATCACATCTGGGTCACATTGACACATAGAAGCCACTTCCTCTCTTGTCAGGCCTAATGACATTGGATTCTCAACCATGGCATCATTCCTCTTCTTGTCATTCCACTTGGACTCCGCATGTTCAAATGCCACATCCTCGGCCGATGTATATGAGCCATGACCAACTTGATATCTCTCATGCCTCTCATGTATGCTCCACTTATGGTTGTCCCTGGTCTTGAAGAGGCCATGTCTTGTCTTGAATTGACCTTCATTAACAACACATTCCCAGTAACGAAGCTTGCCTGACTTATCCAGCTTGAATAGGATAGGTGGCATTCTTTTCGCCCTATACATGTTACATGTATATATTGAGGGATTGACACTCTCAAATGATAGATGATATCGATGAGATTGGGTCCTACGATATCAATGATGATAATCCTGTTACAGACGCTACACCTACTGGACGCCTAGCTTCTGTCCTTGATAACATTCAGGCCAGGGTAGGAGATAAGAGGAGAATTGATATGCCTACATCGCATATACATAGTTTTCGCATTGCAACTGATGTCCCATCCAGACCTCCAGCATCCGCACGATCATATAAGGTATCGAGGCCAATTAACACTGTAAGACCAGATGTTAGAGCTTCAGCATCAGAGAGGGCATTCCATTGGAGGATGAAGTTCAGAAGGCTACAGAATGACCTACCTGATATGGAGATGCCAGATTCCAATGATCCAGATGCATTAGAGCGTATGTATTATGCCGCTGCAAGGGCTCATCATAGCTCTTCCTCTACTGGAACATGGATGATCTATCTTGGCCTAGGATATGCTGCTGCTCAATGGATTATGACTAAGATGGGTGTACCTGGCATCAGCAACTATGCTTCCTATCAAGTAGAAGTACTTAAGCATTATCCTCATCTCATCAAGGAACTAGGTAATCCAGGTGGTCCAAGTATAGGCTCATCTTGGCCTCCTTGGTTGAAGTTGGCCGTAATCATGGTCATTCAGTCTGTTATCTACTTGGTCATTACAATGATTACCAAGGATGAGACTAGGGCATTCGGTATGCAGAAGGTCATCTGTTCCACTGGAATAATGAGTGGTGTATCCAAGCCAACAACAGAGACAGAGTTAGCAGGAGATGGAGCAATGTCCAATATTGGATCTGTCCTTGGTGGACTCCTTGGAGGTGGAGGAGGCGGTGGCATGTTGGGCAACATAATGAACATGTTCGCTGGAGGTAATCCAGTCGATGAGATGGACCTAGAGAACCCACCAGCACCAGATCTTGGATCTCCAACAACATCAGACAACGGCCTTCCAAGTAGACGAGTCAACATATTCTCCCCATAATTCACATCTATGTTACATAGATGAATTATACAACGACATCAGCTTCATTATCCACTTCCTTTCCTGTAACAAGTTCAAGTGGAAGTGACCAGTCTAACTCGATCATTCCATAAGATAGATCATTAGTCTCCTCAATATCCCTACACAGCCGGTTAACATTCGATTGAATAGCATTAATAACAGAAGATGGAGGATTACATCCATCTAACTCTGTATCATGAATATCAATATAGATAGACATAGGACATCTAGTACCACCGTTAGCAATAAGTTCGAACATGTATTCATATACAGGCATTTTGTACAATTGAATATATTCTTGTCCAACTTCATCCTGTTCATTCTGGAGTAGTAATCTTCATTCTACATGAATTACAGAAGAAGAGATATATTCCTGATGTAACAGTTAGAATAACTACATCGTTCAAGGAAGAGTATTATTGTCGAAGGAATACATCACTCTCATATATTCTTGATCTCCTTCATTGTGTTCATCGTGAAGTAGTAAGATTACTACGACAAGTTCAACAGAAGGAAGCTACTGCTTGATGCGATAATCATAATGAAGAGTGATATATTCGATGATGTAACATCATTACACTAGTACATTGAGCAATACAGTTGATTCTCGATTGAATTGAAGATCTTCTCATGTACACTCTTACATCAATGAGTCCTGTGCAACTTGTTGTAGTAATCTTACTACTTCACGGATCAGTAAGATGATGTAATGTAATCAATTGATCATGTCTAATTATCTTCGACAATAATACTCTTCCTTGAACGATGTAGTTATTCTAACTGTTACATCAGGAATATATCTCTTCTTCTGTTGAACTTGTCGTAGTAATCTTACTACTTCACGATGAACACAATGAAGGAGATCAAGAATATATGAGATGTATCATTATCTTCGACTATTCAATGATGTAACATCATTACACTAGTACATTGAGCAATACAGTTGATTCTCGATTGAATTGAAGATCTTCTCATGTATACTGTATCACTCTCACATATTCTTGTCAGGTAAGATTGAAGACAACGAGACATGACCACCACCTACACATCTATACTTGTTGTTGTACATCAATCTTACCTGTGAATATACACTTGTAATTACGAGTTGACAAGAGAATCAGGATATCAACAGTAATTATCGATGCTGATTATATAGGTCATATTCTCTTGTAGTAACAGTCTTCCTTCTACACGAATTACAGAAGAAGAGATATAATTCTGCTGAGAATGGATGATTAACTACATCGTTCAAGGAAGAGTATTATTGTCGAAGGAATACATCATACTTCATATCCTCTTCACTCTGTTCATATTACTATGATGTAACTGTCTTCTGACGACGCACACAACAGAAGGAATTATTCTGGATGAAGAATGCTCAACATGTATGACATTGATAGATGTAGATGAATCTCGATTGAATTGAAGATCTTCCTATGTACACTGTTACATCAATGAGTCCTGTGCAACTTGTCGTAGTAATCTTCCTTCTTCACGGATCAGTAAGATGATGTAATGTAATCTATTGATTATGTTCGACTATTAGTGTCTTCCTTGAACGATGTAGTTATTCTAACTGTTACATCAGGATTATATCTCTTCTTCTGTAGTTCATGTAGAAGGAAGACTGTTACTACAAGATGAACAGAAGGAATGAGATCAAGAGAATATAACAGGATCAATTCATTCGACAATAACTCTCTTGCTTGAACGATGAAGAGATTGATCAGTTCTTGTTGTAATCTAACTGTCTCTTCATGAGTTGTACAACAAGTATAGGTAATCAGCTCATTATCCTTGATTGTACTGTTACAGTACAATAATCATTGGAAGGAGAGATAGATGTATTCCTTCGACTATCATACTTGTCCTTACATTGTTCATCTTCTTGTGATGTAACTGTCTCTCCACGAGTTGTACAGAAGAAGGAATAATTCTGGCTGAAGAAGTCTCAATCTACACGACATTGAGAGATATAGTAGATTCTCGATTGAATTGAAGATCTTCATAATTACACTGTTACATCAAGGACTCTACATAAGATTGATCAATCCCTTCATCGTTCAAGCAAGGAGAATATAGTCGAAGGAATACATCTATCTCTTCTTCTGTTCATCTTACTGTCATTGTAGGGGTTACATCAACAAGGATAGGTAATCAGCTCATTATCCTTGATTGTACTGTAACAGTACAATAACCATTGGAAGAAGAGTATGATATACTCATTCGACTATTAACTCTGTCTTCTCCTTGTTCATTACATCGCGATGTAACTGTCTCTTGACGAGTTGTACAGGAGAAGGAATTATTCTCTCTGAAGAATGCTCAATTCGCATGACATTGATAGATGTAGATGAATCTCGATTGAATTGAAGATCTTCCTATGTACACTGTTACATCAGTGTCAATCATATAGTAAGATGAACAGATTGATCACATCTCAGTGTAATCTTCTTGTTGATCAACTAAGTAATGTAACTGTCTCTTGACGATGAACACAACAGAAGGAATTATTCTGATGAATATTACTCATTCTATTAGTCAATGTAAGGACAAGTACAATAGTCGAAGGAATTCACCCATCTCATACTTGTACTGTAACAGTACAATAACAACAAGAACAAGACATGGAAGGAATCCCTCGACTAATCTCTATGTCCTCTTCCTGTTCATTACATCGCAATGTAATTGTCATTGTCAAGCCTGTACAATAGAAGGAATTATTCTGGCTGAAGAATTCTCAATTCGCATGACATTGATAGATGTAGATGAATCTCGATTGAATTGAAGATCTTCCTATGTACATCATTAGATCACAGGAAGAAGTGATCAATCATATAGTAACTGTATGAATTACGATGTATTTCTTCGACTATATCTCTCTTGCTTATATGATGAAGGGATTGATCACATCTCAGTGTAATCTTCTTGCTACATCGTTAAGTAACAAGACTGTCTCGCTGGAATGAACACAACAAGGATAATTATTCTGACTGAAGGATGCTCAATTCGCATGACATTGAGAGATGTAGATGATTCTCGATTGAATTGAAGATCTTCCTGTCTATACTGTTACATCAAGGACTCTACACAAGAATGATCAATCTCTTCATCGTTCAAGCAAGGAGAATATAGTCGAAGAAATACATCATACTTCATATCCTTCCCCGTACTAGTTATATCATACAGTTACTGTGATGTAACTGTCTCTCCAGGACGAACACAACAGAGATAATTATTCTGTAACAGTACAATAACAACAGGGAGAAGAACTAGGTGTATTCCTTCGACTATATTCTCCTTGCTTGAACGATGAAGAGATCACCAATACAGTTACTGTATGATATCATATCCGAGCACGATCATTGATACTATGTTCGTATGATTGACCTTGAATTCGTTAAGTCAGACTATACGATGGAGATGGTGGCTCTGATCTCTGTAATCACTATCATACCAAGTCTATCATCTGGATCTGGCTATCCATAATGGTATACATGTTACATGTATATCTTCGACAATTGATGTTATACTTACATTGACCAATAGAATGAGCCGTCGATTAAGCTGATCAGATTCTGATTATCTTGTTGTCTCGTAATTCCAAGTGTGTAATCATAGGTAAGATGATGACTGTACAACAAGGATAGGTTAGTAGGTGATCACGACTCCTTCTTGTTCATCACTGTGATGCAATGTCTGTCGGCATGGATAAGATAGCATCAATAGTCGAATGAATACATCGCACTCTTCATATCCTTGCCTGTAACAGTATAAGCAGGAAGATCTTCTACATATATCAATGTTATTATCCTTGTTATGTTCATCCTAGAATAAGTGATCAATCTCTTCATCGTTCAAGCAAGATAGATATAGTCGAATGAATACATCGTCTATCTTATCGTTGCTGAGCTACACAGAAGAATCACGATTGAATTGAAGATCTTCCTATGTACACTGTTACATCACAGGATCAATCATACAGTTACTGTATGATGCATTCCAATGTAATCTTCTTGTTGATCAATGAAGTAGCAGAACTGTCATTGTAAGATGAACACAACAAGGATAGCAATTCTGACGAGAATGACTTAATCTATACATTAAGTAAGCATGACACTTATAGTCGAAGATATTACTACCTTTCATATTCCTGTTCAATATGATGTACATAGGAAGATCTTCAATTCAATCGTGATTCTTCTACATCTATCAATGTCACATGTAATGAGAACTCTTCAGCGAGAATAATTCCTTCTCCTGTACAACTCATCAAGAGGATAAGATATATGCATGTAACATGCATACTTAGTTGATTAGTCCACTGATGAACGATGTTGCTGGGAACATCAGCTTATTCTTGCTGATGCTTGATGGGATACTGATCTCATATGTATCATCATCAAGAAGGGAGATGTACTCCGATGGCTTATCAAGGAGTCCATTGTAGTTATTCTTCGTCCTGATGATTATCAAGTCAGTGTAGTACTTCATATGATCAAGCATGGTGTATAGGTACCTGATGGAACCAGCACTGATATCTGACCTCACACAGATACATCCTACCTTCTCCATGATGAAGTTGGCATTGATCCATGAGGACATCTGTATCTTGCTTGCATACAGGACCAATGTATCGCATGAAGGGATATCATGTATGTGATTGTTGGATAGGTCAACAACAATTGTCCTTGGGTTGAGGCCCTTGGCTCTTGGTATGGACCTTCTGATCACATCTGGCCTTCCAATGAGATGCTTGAACAGTCTTGATGTCTTGCGAATGTTACTAACTGTGGTCCCATTCTCGAGATCAAGGAAGCTGAGGATGTGTCTCATCAGCTCCACAGGAAGATCAAGTACAGGCCAATCAGATGTCGAGCATAACATGACCTGTAGATGCTTCTTACCTACTGGCTGTTGAAGGGCAAGACGGTCAAGCATCCTATTGATGCCCATCCTTCTCTTGCTCATCTTGGCCTCAGGTGTACGAGTAACGAATTGATCAATGGGTCCTTGCATGGTCATTTTCTTTGCTTATATCTCCTGACCAGTGTAATGAGCCAATCCTGTCAGAACGATTCTCACTGTTGTCTTCATCACCCAGAGATAGCACCATCGCAACAGGATGAATATAGCTAATGAGCTCCTAATCCCTTGATTGTACTGTAATAGTACAATGACCATATGAAGAAGACATAGAAGGATATCTTCGACTATTAGATTCATCCCTACATGTAGAAGAGATCAATATCGCTTCAGTGTAATCTTCTTGTTGATCAATGAAGTAACAAGACTACTTCTTCACGATGAGAATAATTCTGACGAGATCGGCTCATTACATTGGTTGATGCAACAAGAAGAGATGGGTGAATTCCTTCGACTATAAGTGTCATGCTTACTTGATGTATAGATTAAGTCATCCTTGAGAAGTAGTCTTGTTACTTCATTAATCAACAAGAAGATGTAAGTGTACATAGGAAGTTCTTCAATTCAATCGAGATTCTTCCATATGCTCCAGTGTGACAAGGATAAGATAGATAACATATTCCTCGACAATCACATCTATCATTGCCTTGACCAATGAGATGAGCCGATCTCGTCAGAATTATTCTCCTTCCTCTGTTCATCTTGGAGAGATAGCGCCATCGCAACATATTGAACAAGGATATGATTGTACTGTTACAGCACAATATCAACAAGAATAAGAGAGATATTAATTCCTTCGACTATAAGTGTCATGCTTACTTGATGTATAGATTAAGTCATTATAATTATCCCTGTTCTGTTACTTAACGATGTAGCAAGAAGATTACACTGGACTGGTTCATATCATTGATCAATGTAATACATCCATATGCTCCAGTGTGACAAGGATAAGGTAGACGATGAATTCCCTCGACTATTGTATTTGTCCTTGTATTGACCAAGAGAATGAGCAGATCTCGTCAGAATAATTCTCCTTCCTCTGTTCATCCTGAAGAGACAGCGTCATCGCAACATATTGAACAAGGATATGATTGTACTGTTACAGCACAATATCAATAAGAAGAAGACATAGAAGGAATCCTTCGATAATTACACTTGTCCTTGTATTAACCAAGAAGCTAAGAATACGACATTCTCTACATCAAGTAAGCATGACACTTATAGTCGAAGATATTACTACCTCACTTCTTCATATGGTCATTGTACTGTTACAGTACAATCAAGTGAGAATTATTCTGACGAGATCTGCTCATCTCCTTGGTCAATGTAAGGATAGTATTAATTAAGCATGAGTAAGACACAGAAGGATTCCTTCGACTATAAGTGTCATGCTTACTTGATGTATAGATTAAGTCATCCTTGAGAAGTAGTCTTGTTACTTCATTAATCAACAAGAAGATGTGATTAGTTGTTCTCATGTAGATAAGAAGTTCTTCAATTCAATTGAGATTCTTCTACATGGACGAATTCCCTCGACAATCACATCTATCATTGCCTTGACCAATATAATGAGCAGATCTCGTCAGAATAATTCTCACAATGACAGTCTTGTTACTTCATTGATCAACAAGAAGATATGATCAATCTCTCATATATGTAAGGACAAGCACGATAGTCGAAGATATTCATTGTCTCTATTATCTTCCTCATGGTCATTGTACTGTAACAGTACAGTCAAGTGATAATTATCTCCTTGACCAAGAGAATGAGCAGATTCTGTCAGAATTATTCTCACTCTTCTGTTCATCACATAGAGATAGTTCTGTTACTTCATGCTGAACAAGGAGATAATTATCACTTGACTGTACTGTTACAGTACAATGACCATGAGGAAGATAATAGAGACAATGAATATCTTCGACTATCGTGCTTGTCCTTACATGTAGTAGGACTGTTATTACTTCTCTTGTACACGATTGAGGATAATTCTGACAGAACTAGCTCATTATATTGGTCAAGGCAAGCATGACATCAATAGTCGAAGATATCCTTGTATTGACCAGTATAGCAAGAAGATCCTATGTACATCATTAAGTAACAGGTCTTCTTCTATGTGTCTCAATGTGATTGAACATGGGCGAATTCCCTCGACTATTACACCCGTCCTTACCCTGACCAGTGTAATGAGCCAATCCTGTCAGACCAATTCTCACTGTTGTCTTCATCATCCCATACTTATACTGTAACAGTACAATGAACATCTGTATGTAACATACAGACTAGATGGATCTCAGAAGGAATGAGCCATCGGGATTGACTTGTCTCGTGTATGGGCTAGTTGTTAGCCTATTAGAAGGCGATTGAGTAATGACTATCATTGTGACAGTATTGTTGCTATTGGCTGCTTCCTGCATCATTCGTTCGATCACAGGAATGACATCATCAACATAAGGAGTATCTACTAGCCATCTTCCTTCTGTTGGACTTGACCTATAGAATGAGCCAAGTGATCCGAACACCTTATCTGTGTCTGGGAACAATGAGTAGTACTTGTCAATGGTGGATGTAAGGGGCGATCCCAATGCCTCATAGTCCACCTGTAGATGAGGAGAAGGTGTGATGGACTCTATCATTGAGTATCTCATGATCATCGATGTCATATCAGGTAAGAATGTCCTTGCCTCTCCCTTGTGCTTCATCTTGAGAGCTGCCTCATCCTCCCTCGTTATGGTGAATGTCATTGAACCTGTTACTAGCCTCTGTAGTACTTGGTCAGGCTCAAGCTTCAGTGTGGCTACACCTCTTCTATTGTCGATGGTAATCTTAGCTCTACCAACATTACGATGAGAGGAGAAGGTCAAGTAAGATCGTCGAACGATATCATCCAGTTCCCTCATCTTGCTATCATCTGGCCCCGTCCTCTCCATCAACATCTGTCTCAGGGCTACTGGATCTCTCATGGGTATATCTCTTCTTGGAATGCCCATACTCATGGCCATTCTATAGAGACCAGCATAATCCCTAGGCATATCCACTTGCTCTGATGTAAGATATGCACTTGGTACATACTCATCTGTGGCAGGAATGATAGGATCCAATATACCATGGATCATCCTCTCATTGAGCCAACGATAGAAGTCAGCCTGAGGGAATAGACGATCGAAGTTAGCCTTGATATCCTTCATGATGTTGATTCTGAGCATCTCTCTGGCTGGATCACCTCCTCTGATCTGTGGCCCGTCAGATTGGCGTTGTCCAACATGGGTAACGAATAGAAGGTCTTCCTTACCCATGCTATGTCTATCGTTCCTTAGGCCAAGCCTGTAACCAGGGGGTAACTTGAAGACAATCATAATGGCACCCTTACTCTTGGCCAATCTAGCAACATCCTCAAGTGTCATGCCTCCATACATGTAGCCCTCCAATAGGTAGCCAGTTCCTTCATGGATCCATGGAACATCGAGGAATAAGACGGTTCCTCTAAGATCGATACTATCAAGGGGCAACTCACCCTCAATGATATTGATCCACTGATTACCATTCTTGTAAGTGGTCGTGTTACCCCTGGTTCTTGGAGCATTATCAACATACAGGCCTACATTGTTCACTATGAAGTCATGGAAGAGAGGGACTCGCTCATAGATGGTCAGATGAGTAATGGACCTATTCTGGCTGAAGGCAATGGCATTACCACCGGCTCCTCCTGTGCCATCAACGAGCCTATACCTTGGATGCCTATCCTTGATCTTCTGATGAATGGCCATGGATGTACTCCTTGCATCTGACCATGGTGTCATGTATGCTAGTACTTCTTCATTGTAATTGATACCCTCAATAACATTGGGCATTGGACCAAGGACCCCATCAATCATCCTACGAGGGAAGAAGTCTCTTATCCTATCACTTCTCCTTGTTCTGTTCTCAAGGATGAGTGGGATCCCTTCTCCTGGATACTTCATATACACTTGGGTATACAGTCTCTGTGGATTGTTGATGTAAGAAGTATATGAGGCCACCATTCCCCTGTTAGACATGACCATTGCATCCCATTCTCTCTTGGCCCGATACAGGGCCCAGAAGTCAGGCTCGATTGATCCAGTACTTGAGGTAGCCATGGCAACAACATGAATGGCATCAAGGAACACACGGAATGGGCGATCCTTAGGCTCCAGTACCTTCATTCCGTCATCTGACCAGACGATAGACTCATCGACATAGTCATGCTCACGAATGATCAGCAATCCACCAGGAGCCAGTACTCGACATAGTTCCTTGATTGTGGCCTCTTGTTCATGTACATGGTGAAGTACACTGAAGGCTGTAATCAGCTGGAATCGTCCTTCCCATTCTCTAGGTAGAAGTTCTCCCTGTCTAATGACATGAGTATCAATGACTCTATCCTTATCATGGTACACTTCAATGCCTGTAACATTGGCTTCAAGCATCTTACCAATGGCCAAGGCTACATCACCACGACCAGTCCCATAGTCCAGGTATTCATCAACCTTGACATGGGCTGCCTTGGAGAGAATGTTGGCAATTGTATGTACTCTTCCTTCTGTCCTTGAGTTGGTGGATCTGACCTTGGGTAACTTGGACAAGCTCTGTGCAACCACATGATCATATGCTCCTGTAGGAATGGCCCTATATATGGCCAGTTCTGGAACGGTAACATATCGACCAATGTATGATATGAGACTAGCCCTATACCTGTTGTCATGGATAACTTGGCTGACAGTGTTAGTCATTGTGATCACAGGAGAGTATCCTTGATTCAGCGGGTAATGCATACCATATGCTGACATGGCCTCTTCCTCTCCCTCTTCCACGATGAATGTCACTTCGTCATCTCCAGATGTCATAGATGGGTAGATGGTCTTAACCTGACCCTCTCTGATATATGATATCATATTCTTTACAATGATCACAAATATGACAGATACTCCGCCCCAATCTAAGGGACTAGGAAGCAAGCCTACATTAATAGCCATTGCGGCCATTGCTCTGGCCATTGCCATTGGTGTTGCCGTCTTCATCGTCTGGAGGAAGGTATCAGCGGCTGCCATTGAGAGTAGGGTTCTAGCATCTGACATCAACAAGACCAAGACAGAGATGGTCCAAGTGACAGGCAAGATAGAGAAGAGGGATGAGAAGATCTCAGATCATAGTGATAAGATATCCACCATGGAGAAGGAGATCTTCATGCTCCAGGCCGAGCTTAAGGAGGTCAAGAGACAGCTAGACAGAAGACCAGCACAATCCAATGCCTCTTCATCGGCCAGTGATGTCGAGGAGGTGTAATACTGCATGTAACATGCAGTTCATGAACGATATGATGCATTCTCATACATCTCTATCTCTTCCTGGTATAGGTACCTGTATATGTTACGCATGATGAAGGATGGTGTGATGCCTCTATGCTGTGATATCTTATAGAGAGCATACCTTCTATCATGCTCATCATCACTATACTTGAGCACATTGATGTCATTCATCACACCCTTGCCATACCTGATGCGAATGAATAGATCACGGATCATTTATCTGTGCTACCGAATCCTTGAACTCCTCGATCTGTTGTATCAAGTTCATCAACGAACATCACTTGTCCCTGGTATGCTTGACGAAGGATAAGCTGTACATATCGTGCTGGGAACTCAATGAACGATGGTTCACCAATTGGTACCAGTGCAACGATTAGCTCTCCTCTATAGCCAGGATCAATGATACCTGTACTATTGGCCAGCATCCAGCCTCTGCTTGGCAATGATGAGCGTGGATGAATCTCCATGTAGAAGCCATCAGGAGCCTTCACAGCCAGACCAGTGCCATAGTAATGCACACCATTCTCCTCCTTGATCTTGTGCGTCAGATGAACATCGAGTCCAACATCCATAGATGTAGCATATGATGGAAGGATAGCATCTGGTCTCAGCTTCTTGAACTTGATTAACATTTACCCATGTAACATGGATATAATACTCCAGGGCGGAATCGAACTACCTACTCAGGCTTATAAGACCCGAGGCCAGACCTCTGGCTGGAGCATCCTGTAACAGGATGCTCTTAGTGGTAATGAGACATATCTATCTCCTTTTTATGCTGGGCTCATGTACATCTATGCCTTTGATATCGACTATGATGTTTCCAGAGTAGATGATGTCCCTAGGAGTGATATAGCCCATGTATATGGCCGTGTATATACATGATAGTAACTTACTTGCATGATGTTGATCCCTTCCTACTGTTGAAGCATACTTACTAATGGCATCATTACATATGGTAGGCTTCTTCCTGACAACGCTAGATGTTGCCATTCTCTGTGCTGGTTCAGTGCCAAGAATGATGTCATGTGTCAAGTTGTACAGGTCCATTGGATCACCAGGAATAGGATACCTATTGCCTGTCTTAGTATGAATCTGCCCTCCTACTACCTTGAACTCAGATGGGTACTTACCATTGCTACATCCCACTAGTACCTTCTTCATTCTCTCATCCAGAGTGAAGAAGCTTGCTTGTTCGAATATGCTCATATTTGGTGCTCATACAGGTAACCTGTATGCTTATGATGGTGTAAGTGCATTGACCAATCCACCATCGTTCTTCTCATCAAGGAGAAGGAATGCTCCTCTTGACCCAATATACAAGGGAATATCTACACCAACCATATATCTCTCCTTCTTGGTACCTACTCTTCCTGTCTGTACATAGAAGCCATCACCGGCATCTTCAAGCAAGTACATCCTTCTGTCCACTGATACCATGAATGAGGAAGGAGGAGAGACATATGATGTAAGAGGTAGCACATACTTACCTGTGGTATCATGTTCTTCCCTGACCTTGAAGATGATGTCCATTGCTTCGTTAAGTTCCACATCACGAGGACCCTTCATCTTGTAGCCAGAATATGGAGCATATGTATCATAGTGGGTCATTACCCATTCCAATACATCACCATGTGGGTACAGGGGTGAGGAGTTCGTGTATGTAACATAACCGATCATTTCAGTCAACGCAGATATTAATTGAGTCACTGAATTCCTTGTACACCTCGTCCATGTCATCATAGTTCTCGAGTGTAATAGTCCCTGCTCTAACCTCGTTATCAATGTCTCTGACTCGTGGCTGTGGCTTAGGAACCAGTCTCACTTGTTGCTGGACAGGAGGAGGTCTCTGTACGATTCTATTAGGGGGTACATATACTTGTTGTTGTGGCTTATGTACAATCCTAGCAGGTTGCTGTTGTACCTGTCGAGTAGGCTGTGGTTGAGGCCTAGGTCGTTGTTGCACTGGCGCGTGACCGTGCATTGGTACTACTTCTCCGCTGCTGGCGTCGAACACTCTCCTCTGAGTCATTCTTTAGAAGACGCTCGAATCTGTTCTGTTGGTTAAGTCTTGTACCTCCTCGACCAAGGTTCATTGGCTGTCCAACGATGGTAGTAGCGCTCACACTGTTAAGGCTATCAACCTCACCAACGAACGATGCCCTGGTAATCCAAGTAAGAACTTCTTCGAATGTAGTGAATGTCATCCATTCCGTACGATCATGCCTAATACTGTACCTCTCAAGAGCAACTGGGTTCTTATACACTGTCATGTTATTGACAAGAGTCTTCAGCCATACATCATTGACCTTGATATTGTTCCTGATCTCCTCATATACCATCTGTCTCATGGCCAAGTAACCAAGAGTCTGATGACAATCAGCAGGAGATGTCGTGTAGGAACGATATGAGTCCACGGTTGACAGGGAGAAGATGACCTCTATGTTAGGACAGATAGCTTCAATGTACCAGAAGAGATGACGATCAACCATAATGTCCAGGAGGAAGTCATCCATCTCTTCTCTGCTTGAGAATGTGGCAGGAGATAAGTCAGCATATTCAAGGTAAGGATATACATCGACTATTGACTGGTCGAACTCAATACTGTATGTATCATTCTCCTCATCATGTACTTCCTGATGGGCGATGTCAGCATACTTGAGTGGGACATCGATGATATTCTGCCTGACTTGTCCAAGAGTCAATGATGAAGAGAACCTCCTACCATCATATCCATCCATGAACACAGCATCAGGCACCATGGCCTCTAACATGTACTTCCATGCGAAGTCAGGCACAATCATCGATGAACCACTATTGACCTGATATACTCCATCATCTACTTGGGAGACAGAGATTCTCTCAAGGAGGTTCTCATACAGGGTATAAGCTGTACTTACACTGGGAATTCCTCCAACACCACGCGCCAGCAGTTGAGCTAGGCGTCTGAACTTGGATGTATCAGTCTTGTCATCTGGAACATGAACATCAATGTAGGCACCAACCATGATGGGCGAGTATAGGACGACTCCAGTCTTGGCCAATTGGATCTCAATCATAGAAGCCACCTTATCAAGGCTAATCCTATACCTGTACATGAGATCCATGTTGAAGTGGATCCTCATCCATCTCTTAGTCAGACTAACAGGAATGATGTTGTTAATGGCCATATACAGATGATACCAGCTTGGATGCTCTCCTTCTACGATCTCGTATGAAGATGTAAGGTTCTTGACATTGATGCTAATCATGGTATTGGAGAGCTCATATACTCTATCCTTAGGCATGGGAGCAATGACACCATCACCAACGATAGGAGAAGGTACAATCTTACATAGGCCAGTATTACTTAGACTTGTAAGCTGTTCAATTCTATCGAATCCAACAGCACCACGACGAAGACCAGCATGATGATGGCTTGACAATGATGATTGGACCTGATTCTCGGCGATGGTCTGGGCAGCAATAACACCAACTGGTTCATGCTCCTTCATCAGTGCTTCCTTGTACCTGGTCACTATTCTCTCAATGAGTATATCCTTCTCCAACTTGGACATAGTGATAGGAGCAGACTGAATGCCCACCATTGAGTTGATGTCATCATTGATCCTATCATGCATGATAGGGAACATCATGGACTTGAGGCGCTCAACCACAGCATCAACGATTGTAGTCATTTGACATGAATATATTCTAGCCCAAACAATGCGAGATTCTCTTCACTATGAGATGTTAGAGGCAATCGCCAATGGCAATGTACAGCATCATGAAGGATATCTTCCCATCAGGTGGAATGCCTTCATTGATATAATCCCCGTCAATATGCTTAGACTCATTCTATGTAGGTTACATGGTAAGGACCTGGCAAGGGCAGTATATCGCATTGGTGATCCTAGCCTGTTCATTAAGTACGATGTGAAGGTCGACCATGAACTAGCAGCAGAGTACGGATACATCCCTCACATTAGGATTCCTTCTATGACTTCTTCATCAACGATCTATAGACAGGCGGTACATGGACTAACACTAGATGCCTTGATAAGCATCACCAACAAGGATAATCACCATATCATGATGACTAGTGCCATTGAGACTGATAGGCTAGCATTCGTCAAGTGGTTGGTCAACAGGTACAATATCACGAAGATCCCCTTCACATGGAGAATGGGCCCAGCCACATATTCATGGGCCATTAATACCGGCCTTACTTCACCCAAGGGTAACAGGCTTAAGAGCATCGTACATAGAGATGACATCAATGCTTATATCAAGGAAGGAGGTATGCCCATTATCCCAGGCATTCATGGGCTCATTCGTCTCTACATCGTCTCCAACACGACAAGCAAGGTCAAGCTAGATCAGCTTGATCTCAATGCTGATGACATTCTCAATGGGATCGATCGAATGAGAGAGTACTATCTTGTTCGTGCCATGGCCAAAGGCTACATTGAGATACTGGACATATACATGCAAGATGATGAGCTCATTAGCATTGCCTTGAACAAGAGAGTAACAAGTATAGGAATAGCCAACATTCCTGGACTGGTTGAATACCTCGACTACAGGTATGAGGATCCACTAGGAACATGGTTGGCTTGCTATACCACACATGGAGATTGTGTAGCCATGAAGACGCCTGATTGGTTCTGGAAGCATATGCTCCTCATGGCCTCAATGTATGGCGATGTTCATACGATGAGGAACATCCTATATAATCATGTCCTGGACAAGGAAGAGAAGGATATGGCCCTTACAGTAATGAGGGAGTATCTTGCTGGTGATAAGCTCATATATGGTGTAATGGCTGGTATGTTGTATGGTTAATCATATACATGTAACATGTATACTTAGTAGCCGATATCAATGTCTTCGACCTGAAGTAGCTTCTCCATGGGACCAAGTAGGATATCGATCATATCATCGTCCTTGCTTGACATGCCCAGGCTAACGGGCTCATAGTAGCAGGAGAGCAATCTCCTTGTAATGAAGTATCTATCCGCGCTCCTGAACAGAGAGATCATGATCTTGGGTGCCAGCTTCATGCTAGTCTTACAATCCCTATCCACATCTTGGACTAGCATTCTATCCCTTGCTTCTGTTACATTGTAGAACTGAGGCTTAGGACGTCTAGCCGTGAATACGGGTACCATTCTATCATCCACCTTCATCATCTCACATCCTTCATCGCATGTATATGGCACCTTGACATTCATGTAAGCAGCAGATGTCTTATCAACACCCACCTCTCGTTCGAACCCATCAACCTCTTCCTTGATGTACTTGTAGTTGATAGGCTTGCCAATCGATGCATTGGGGACCTTATCCTTGACCTTGCCAATGATATCATCGAAGATGCTCATCAGCTTGATCTGCATAGGACTAGCATTAGCCACGCTCTCACATAGCCTAATACTAATGCCCCATTCTCCTGTCCATTCATCAGTCCAAGTCTTAGTAGAAGCATTATACTTATTCTGCTTCTCCACACCCTTGAACGAGCTGACGATGTAAGGATCGTCACGATTACCAATGATAGTAAGAATGGCCATCTTCCCATCGTATAGAATGGTAGGAGGCTGGTTCTTCTTGATAGCACCAACGGTAACCTTGCTGCAGTCCCAATCGGGTAGCTTGACTTCAATGAATGACATGTTTTCAATGGTAGATCTACCCTTCTTGTGGTCATTGTATGTAGTTCTTCTGTGTAATATAACAAGAAGTGAATATCTCCGACTATTACACTCGTCCTTGAACTGACCAATGTAACGAGCCATTCTCGTCAGAATTACTCTCGTTGTTGTGCTAATCGTGAAGAAGCAGTTACATCACAGCAATATGAACAAGGAGAAGACATAGAGATTAGTCGAAGGAATCCTTCTATGTCTTATTCCTATGGTCATTGTACTGTTACATTGCAATCAAGAGATAATGAGCTCCTAATCCCTGTTACTCTCGTTCATTCCATGATGATTACAACAAGGAGAATAATTCTGACGAGATCTGCTCATCTCCTTGTTCAGAGTAAGTTCTTCGATTGAATTGAGATTCTTCCATGTGATAAGATATGTAGCAATCGCTCCGACTATTACATTCGTCCTTACATTGACCAGTAGAATGAGACCACGACTAAGCTGATCAGATTCTGATTATCTTGCTGCCTCGTAATTCCAAGTGTGTAATCGTATGTAAGAAGATACATTAACAACAAGAACAGATGAACACGATATCTTCTTGTTCAATGACATCAATCCATGTGGAAGAATCTCAATTCAATCGAATATCTTCAACAATTACACTCGTCCTTATATCGACCAAGAAGATGAGCATATCTCGTCAGAATTATTCTCACTGCTGTGTTAATCGTGAAGAAGCAGTTGCATCACAGCAATATGAACAAGGTAAGGATAGATGCAATAGTCGAAGGATTCCTTCCGCCTCTTCTTCCTGCTGGTATTGTACTGTTACAGCACAATTAAGGGATTAGGAGCTCCTAATCCCTGCTACTCTTGTTCATCATGAAGTAACAGAACTGTCGCATTAAGATGAGTACAACAAGGAGAATAATTCTGACGAGATATGCTCGTCTTCTTGGCCGAAGTAAGTTCTTCAATTCAACTGAGATTACCCTACATGGATCGATGTAACATAACAAGGAGATTATTACTTGCTTGTACTGTAATAGTACAATGACCAACAGAATAAGACATAGAGATTGATAGAAGGAATACATCATACTCTTCTTCTGATCCATATAAGCATGATATCTATTATCGAAGAGCTTCATATATACATCATTAAGTTACAATGATAAGAGAGGCAAGTATTCCTTCGATAATTGTACCCATCCTTACATTGACCAAGGAGATGAGCAGATTCTGTCAGAGTCGCTCTCATTGTTGTGTTCATCAATGAACTTATCCATCCAAGCGTAACATCTATTGTCAAAGGAATCCTTCCATGTCTTCTTCTAGTGGTCATTGTACTGTAACAGAACTGCCTCTCTGAGATGAGTACACCAAGAGGAATAATGGCTCGTTACATTGAGACATATGGAAGAATATAGGTAATGAGCTCATTATCCCTTAATTATGCTGTAACAGTACAATACCAACCAGAAGAAGAGTATGATGTATTCCTTCTATCAATCCCTATGTCTTCTTCTGTCACTTGATTGTACTGTAGCAGACTGATTATCATTGACCAGTGTAACGAGCCATTCTCGTCAGAATAATTCCTCTTGTTGTACTCATCTCAGAGAAGTAGTTCAGTCACTTCGACTATCGATGTCTACATTGACTTGACCAAGAAGATGAGACATCGATTAAGCTGATCAGATTCTGATTATCTTGTTGTCTCGCAATTCCAAGTGTGTAATCACAGGTAAGATGATACATCAACAACAATGACAGATCATCACCTGATCACGATGCCTTCTTGTTCATCACAGTGATGCATGGTCTATTGATGTGTATGAGACAGCATCAGAAGTCGAGGATACATGTTACATGTATACTTATAGTGCGAAGATAGATCCTTCGTTGATCATAGCTGTGAGCAGGGATACATCGTCCTCAGCTTCTATTCCTGTGTTCATGACCATTGGGTACCTTGTGAACTCTGTTCCCATGATGACCATATCATACAATGTACGAGGAGGAATAGGCTCTCCTTGTCTTGATGGATAAGAGATGCCCTCAATTCCTGCCTGACTCACATTGATGTGGAATCCATCAGGAAGAGTATCCATGTCGATGACGGCAGGCAATCTCGCTGATGCAGGAAGAACGAGCAATCTATCGTACTCGGTGTATTGGAGGTAGTCATATTGGCCAGTTCTAGTGATGGTGGTGAATCTCTCCTTCATGTAGTCATAGAAGGAAGGGTGGCGTGCTTCTACTCCTGGATGCATCGAGAGGATAATGTCCGTTGTTGGATATAGGTCCCTGATGGCATCCACATTCTTGGACACTCTGATATAATCATCGAGCCTTCTCCTTGATGGAATGGTAATGACGATTCCAGTCCTACTTCTCCTTGTTCTGATCTTACTGAGCTCATAAGCCACATCAATGAATGTGCGTCTTCCACCGATGGAGAACAACATAGACGGATCAAGGGAGAAGTCCCACATCACAGCAACATCTCTCTCATTGCCAATGAACTGACGCCCATCCTTCCTCCTGACTGATAAGTTCTCCATGAAGACCCTGAGTCTACGGCCGAAGTAACCAGTCTTGGGAGTGAGATCGGTATTGGAAGTCAGGTTCTCACGCGAGGCAACATGAGCAGCAACATAAGCACTAGGAGTCATCCCTTCCCTGTATGATGATGAGATGTGACCCCTACTCTCAGGTGTGTTCTCTCCGAAGTCGAAGCAAGGCATGCTCCTTGTACCTCCAGCCATCATAAGAGGGATACGATCATTGGCGAATGATTGCTGGCCAATGATGCCTGAGATCTGAATGATATTAGTCTCATTACCTCTGGCTCCTGACTTGGTCATCAGAAGGAGAGGACTAGGTGCTTCTCTCGTATATATGGTCTCATCTAGCCTGATTCGATCATAGATACCCATTGATATGCGCTCTCCATCCAGTAGCATGTATCCTTCGTACATATGAAGCTCAACAGAGATGGGAGTATCATATCTCAGCTGATAGACGCCATCTACTTCTACTGACCCAGGGATCACATGGTCCAATGTCATGGGTGTATTGGCCTTCCACAGATCTATGCTTGATACTCTCAGCTTATGAATGCCAGTCAGATCATCTATGATCATCTTGGCAACCCTCTCTCTGATGTTATTCAAGTCCTGCAAGACAGAGGCATCATACCTGGCCTTAGCCTCGGGTCTCATATTCGTGGTATCTGCATTGAACATCTCCTGATGGATATCAAGGTATGTAGAGATCGATGTATTAACTCTGTCCTGTAGATCAGGCTCAAGCATGATATCGTCAATTCCCATGGTAACACCCGTATTGACGAGGAATTCATTCATGGCCAAGTAAGACGCATTCAACCACTGAACACAGACATCAGATCCATATACCCGATATAGAAGCATACCAATGCTACCAGGAGTTCCTGAGGCATTGGACTTGTTGAGGAGACCAGAGACAAGAATGCCATCTCTGATCATAGCACCATCTGATACCCAGTTCAAGTCCTCGGGAAGAAGGGTGCTATACAGGCTCCTTCCATGATACATGTCTACATCTGCCTCATTACACCTGGTCCTGAACATGTTCACCCATTCATCATATGAAGGGTACTTATCCCTCCACAATAGATCATGGCTAATTCTGGCCACTGAATGCCATAGTGTCTCTCTGACCATTGTTCCTTCCATTGTAAGCATGTGAGCTCCAAGGTTGACATCTTGATGATAGCCAACAAGGAGGTTACTACTGGCCATAGAAGCCATATGATATGTCATGAACATCAATTCATTGGCTTCACGCTTCCCAAGCTCAGAGTAAGGAACAATGATGTTCATCTCGTCTCCATCGTAATCCAGCCCGAATCCAGTACTCACGCTAGGATGGGTATAGATGACATTGTCCTCCTCATCTTCATTCATGACCACCTTGAAGGCAAGCATTCCATTGCGATGAAGGGTAGGCTGACGATTAGCTATCACAGCATCGCCATCCTGTAGTTGTCGAAGCACAAGCATCTGATTGGGAATCAGGTTAACATTGACAGCATTACGCAATGCAATGTATTGGCCTGTTCTTCTGTCCAAGATGTGAGTGATCTCTCCTTGAGCAATAAGGGCCTGAATATCGGCCATATTCTCATGTGTGACCATGACTCGTTGTGACAGGTCAAGGGCGAATCTCTTGGGTACACCAATCTCATATGGCTTCAGATGGATGCTTGCTCCAGCGACTGACCTAGCAATCTGACCACCAATCTTGGAGAGCATACTTCCTCTGACGAATCCATTCTTCTTGTTGGAGAAGACATCATCGCGTAAGTTCCCTTCTTCGCCTGATGCAACGAGACGAAGGTATGTAGACCTGATGACAGCTAGATTACCTGACCTTGCGGCCGATATGATCATCTTATATATGTCAGTCAATGCATGAGCCTTGCCCATGATTGAGGGCCTTCTCATCGTAGCAGGAAGGACGGGAATATGATTGATGACGAAATCCTCAGGCTTGGCCACATCGACATTGATGCCGATCTCAGACAAGTGAATGACCTCGTTACCAGAGGTATACCTCCTTGTTGATTCGACCAAGTAATCATAGAGATCTTCATGCGTGACTGCCTCTCCTCCGGCCGTAATGGCTCCTGACATATCAACCTTCCACTTGGTTCCCTTGAACATGGTGGAGATCTCCTTCATCTTCCTGTAACCAGTGAGATTGGACGTGGCATCGATAGCATCCCTGATATTGGCCTTGACACGAAGACGGCCTTGGATCAGGTCAAAGATGTTCAGGTACTCAAGCATCACTGCTTCGAAGATGGGATTGAGCATCCTCTGATTAAGAGGAATGGCACCCATCACTCCAAAGTGCGAGGCCTTATCCCCTTCTCCACCATCAAGGACTCCAAGTCTGATATCAGACAAACCACCACGAAGGCCAGTAGTATCCTCGCCTTGAATGACCGGCATCTGAGAGCTGTTCATGTTGTACGGCCCAATGGCCACGCTCTGTAAAGACTTAGATACTACTCTGTTCATTCGGTTTCATGTATGTTACATACATGTTTGTGGCAGATTCAAATGGCTACTAAGTATACTAAGGATCTGCTATATCACATCGAGAATCTGGCCCTTGAAGCCAAGGCCGCTGGAATGAGCTACCAGGTTGGATGGCTTGGTGCATGGACCGATCGTTCTCTTGGCGGTACAGCATTGGAGAGGCAGATCAAGAAGGCAGCCAAGGACTTGAAGATCAACTATGATACATACGATTTCTCGGTCTCAGGAGAGACGCCATCTAACCAGGCCTACAGAGCCTGGATGCAGATGTGGCCAGCTTCTCCTGTCAATGGCGTTGTCAAGGGTCTCACCAGGAGTAATAGCTGTAATCTCAAGAAGGCTATGAAGCCTACTGCTGGTGGATGCAGGGTATCACCTAGGCGTACTGGAGGCATTATTGGAGGTGCTTCTCCTAGGCGTTACAATGCTAGGAGAACTGGAGGAGTGTCGGGAGCGTTCACCATGTAAGAATCAATGTTACATTGATACACAAATGGAACGGTATAATCTACTGTTTACACAGCATGTAGTTAATCCAAGGAGAGCAAGTGAAGTAGCCATGGAAGCAATAAGGAGTGTTCGTAGGAGGGTAATTAACCATGCTATCCTTATCTTCTTATCCATACGACTTCTACCTGAGCATGCAATGGAGCTCATTCCATCGATGCCTGTTCCAGTACAGGAATTCATGGCCAGTCGCTTGGACATTGATACCATTACAAGAGAGTATAGGAATATCAGTCCTAATCTCCTGTATGTGGCTATCATATCACAGAAGGAGCCACTTCATCCCAACACCATCATATCACTCATGGATAGGATCAATGGCTACACTATGGAGAAGATATACTATGCTGCACTTGATCGATATCTACTCAAGCATGGAATCTCGGAGATAGAGTTCCTTCGTAGATTCGATCCAAGAGGACCACGCCTAAGGAAGATCCTATCAATGTATCCCACTGAGGATATCGTGTTCAACAGAGATATCGAGTATACCAACATGGATAGTATTGGTGGCCTCTCAATTGACACAGTACATGATGACCAGCTATGGATAGACGAACATATGTATGCATTCCCTTCTAGCGATCTGATCAGCATGTCAAGATCCAATAGGCATAATAACCCATACACGGCTACTGGTGATTATCGTATGTCAAGGGCTAGATTCCTCACTGATATGGCTCATCGTAGAATTCCCATGGTTAGATCTGGTGCAGTTGAGTACTATGAACAACCATTGGAATATGAGCATGTCAAGAAGTGGGGAGGTAGTATAGAACTAGCAATTGATTATGGCCATGATATGAGATGGTACATTACATTGATGAAGTTAACCGTACAACGAGCAGCCATTCTCCTGGGCGGCTACTGTTACATTGCCAATGAGAATGATGGCTATAAGTTCCTCTCCATGAACGACTACTTTGTAATTGCTGATGTAGGGGAGTTCATCAACAATGAGGATGTAGATGTGCCTGCTCAGACCATGAGATACATGGTAGCCATGCATGATGAGGCCCTTGCTACTATGGTGTAAATGTCCAGCATCAATCGTACTCTCAGTGAGAAGGCCAAGGTATATGTCGCTTCTGTTGCCGAGGTGCTCGATACCAAGACAGCAGTGAATGCCAACAACTACTTCCTCATGGGACGTACTCTTCTTGATAAGGAAGCATTCCTTCGTCTGAACGACGATGGCTATGAACCAGTGCATGGATTCGCTGTCACATATGGTCCATTCGACACAGCCGCTGCTGCTCATGAGTTCGTAGCAGATTACCCCGAGGAGAAGTGGCCTGGACACAATGACTGGACCCTCGTTCATCCTGGTCAGCCAGTCGTCCTCACCCATCACTTCGACCTAACCAATGCCGATGTCGTGCATAATAAGACACACCAATTCCAGGGCCAAGTCATGGTCAATGAGATGGCTAGACGCAGGCAGGAGATGTCTGATGTCAAGGATCTGGCCGAGAAGGTTGCTGGACATGAAGAACTGACCAATGAGCAGATCAAGGAGCTCAGAGATCACTATGCCAAGAAGTTGGCCACATTGGATGAACAGCTCAAGTAAGATATACATGTAACATGTATATACTAGATTAGACGACGATAATACCTATCCACATCATTGAGGACAATCTTAGTGCTCTTGCCATTGTACTCATTACCATACAGTGTGATGATGGCATCATTGGCTAGACTGAGATTAAGGGGTGTATTGGCCGACAACATGCTTGCTATGGCCATGACACGAGGATTGGTGTTGACGAAGTAAGGGAACTTCATGGTCACAGCCCTCATCCAATCATGGAGCATACTCTCTGGTGCATCAGGTGATATCGTCTTGGCTGCGATCTTGAAGATGGAGTAGTACTGAATGTACTCAGGGTCCTTCTCATTAGGAGGATTGTACAGATTCATTTGCTTAGACAAAGACAATGATTGGTGCATACAGATACAGGAGGCATCTTGGATCAGGAGCATATGGAGAAGTTGGCCTGTACTCTAAGGGTGACACATTCTATGCCATGAAGAGACTGTCATTCCTTACACTGACCAATACAGTGGTTGAAGTATCCCTTCTCAACATGATGGATCATCCGTTCATCATGAAGCCCATAGAGTACATCTATCACGAGAATGACATCTATGTGGTCATGAAGAGGGTCAACGAATCCCTCAAGGAGACTATGGCTCATAAGTCCCTTGATGTCACTCAGCTTCTATGGCAGCTTCTATATGCTCTAGATTACATGCATCAGAATGACATCATTCATCGTGATCTCAAGCCTGGGAACATAATGATGGATGGTAGTGATTACCCCCTGATCATAGATATGGGTCTAGCCCATTACTCTCCTATTGGTTATGTAAGCATGAGTCATACTGTACAGACCCTGGGATATAGGGCACCAGAAGTCCTAGCAGGAGAGCCATATGGTCCAGGCATCGACATCTTCTCCCTGGGAGTCATTGCATACCAACTCCTCACAGGTAAGTTACCATTCGATGTCTACACTGATTCTATCACTCAAGATGATGTAGATGGTGTGATGGCTGGTCTTACAGCTGATCCCCTGTATGAGGTTGTCAATGCAATGCTTACAGCTGATCCAGCAAGTAGGCCAACTGCATCATACCTGTTGAATGATGAGGCCTTCATCAAGTACACTTACACTCAGCCTGATACGATCAACTTCAACAAGGAGATACAGCCGCAGGAGTATGTTGATGTCATAGACAGAATGTCCGATTATATCAGGTATCGTCATGTACCGAAGATAGTAGTCGACTACATCAATCACCTTCTCATATCCACTGGTAATGAGGAGATGGAGTATAATCTTGTCGAGGTTATCATGATGGCATTCGCTCCAATGTATGATGCATCGTATTCCTCTGTGTCAAGGAGTATAGGAAGAGATATCATGGATGGGTATCATCATCCTGAGGATGTATATTATTCTCTGGTGGATCTGGGGATGACAATCTTCTAAAATGTCAATCATATTATCTAACCACAAGGAAGTAGGCTCTGGCTCATACGGCAAGGTATTCGTTGGAGAACATGATGGCCATCAATATGCTACCAAGAGAAGGTACATTACTATGGGTGCTCATATTCCTCCTGGATGTATCCATCTGAACGAGATCGATATCATGTGTAGACTTAAGCATCCAAGGATTCTCAGGTGCAGGACCATACAGAGAACTAGCCCAGTTCCTGACAGATTCGTATCATCGAAGGAAGATCCAATGAATAACAACACAGGATCAACATATAGGGCTGATCTGGTGTATGTCCTTACTGATGCTGCATCTCATGACTTAGAGCGTGTGACATTGGAGATGGACCAGGTGAGAGAGTACATGTGGCAGATTCTGGATGGATTGCTCTACCTTCATAGCAAGAACATTATTCACCGTGATATTAAGCCATCCAATATCCTTGTCTTCGATGGTCCAGATCTCGATATCAGACTGTGTGATTATGACATGTGTGTACCCCTGATTCAGGGTCGCTCATATCACAGAGCAATGACGCCAGAGTATACTCCACCTGAGATTCTCATGCAACCAATGGATGTCGACTACACCAAGGCAGTGGATGTATGGGGTGCTGGACACATACTTCATCATCTGGTCAAGGGAACTAGCATTCTCAAGAGGACAGGGATTGAGGAAGATGATATAGACTATAAGTTCCTCATCGCCTGTAATAGGATCTTCTGGAACGGTGATAAGGATATCAGCAATGAAGAGATCCCTCAGATGATATATGAGCTTGACCTTGGTAATGATGATGCCAATGACTTGCTGGAGCATATGCTTGACTGCGATCCCAAGACAAGATGGACAATTAAGCAATGTATGGAGCACTCCTTCTTCCAGGGCAAGGAAGTCCCAACATATGACACAAGCATGAACTTCAAGTATGATGTACCCCATCTCACAGAAGAGATGATTACCGTGTTCGATGAGCAGATGGATGCCATTGAGGACGATCAATGGCATGGCTTCTTCTTGGGCCTTGACATTCTCATGAGAGTGGTTAGTAGGAAGTACAGGGGCAATCCAAGAGATCTGGCCATCTGCTGCTATAACCTTGGTATGAAGTACTACGACAAGGAAGAGGCCATTACATTGCCAATATCAGATGACATTGCTAAGAGGATAGAGTATGCTATCATTGCTGATAAGCTCAAGGGCTCCATATATCGCACTACCATCTACGATTCCATGATCATTGACCCTGCTACATTGTATAAGTATATCCTGGCCAAAGAGCTGTATCCCTGTATGCATGATGATCTCGTAACCGCCCTCAGAAATAGGACATAGTATAGCTGTAACAGCTATATCAAAGATGCTTGATCGTGGTGAACCTATACTGTGGCAAGACCTGTATAAGGGGAGCATTAAGATGCCCATCAATGGTGTTGTTCCTTATAACACAGATGTAACGAGTGAGAGCTCATTCACTGATGCTGTGAGACAGTTCCACAGGAACAATGGATGGGTCATTCCTAATGATGCTATCATTGTTACGGGCCTTGGATCCACGCAGGTACTTATGGGTCTAATTCAAGCCTTCGGATCCACATATTACTCTAAGCCTGTAACATACCCTGATTACAAGATGATGGCCAATGTCATGCGTTATCCATGGGTTACAGATCCACATGTAGAGATAGTGACAAGCCCCAATAATCCTGATGGTTCAATTCAATCACCATCAACACAGGCAGAAGCCATCATATGGGACATGGTGTATGCTTGGCCATGGTATGGATACAATCACAGGGATATCGTTAATCACAGTCTATCTAATGACAGATATAATATCCTGGTCTTCTCATGTAGCAAGAGCATAGGCCTTGGTGGAGCCAGAGTAGGATATGGCATCATTCCATCATCTGTCGTCAGAAGGTATCCTTATCTCCTTGATCGATACAAGGACTACATCATCCTATCAACACAAGGAGTAGATACACCAGGACAAGAGATGGCATCCTTGATAATGAAGAAGATATCATCCTTCCCATTGATTAGGTCAACATTACTGGCCAGATACGATGAGCTGTCTCAGTTACTGAGACTTCATGGTATAGAGATCCTGTCCCCAAGAGGCTTCTACTACATGTGGATTAGGAAGAAGAACACCAACCTATATAAGGCATTGCCATTCGATGGCATAGATGGTACGAACTTCGGTGCAACAAGTGAATATGTGCGCATTAATATGTGCTGTAGTACAGAGACATATAATACCGTCATTACACTGTTACATAGAGATCGTAGTATGGGATCTTACATTGACCAGTAGTACTTACACTGAATGTAGGAATGACCCTTCTAATGGCCATGATAAGGTGATCATACCTGTGAATGCTATCTGGTGCTCCTTGATTGATTAGCATGTAATTGCCCAGGAGATGAGCAGCAATCTCACAGATGGAACTAATATCAGAGCTAATCTCCTCCTCTGTCCTATAGATGGTCCCAATGTACATGTTATCATCGATGGGAAGGGTATAGTTCAATTGCTGGAACTCGATGATTCCTCCATGTTCTTCTGGCTCTACCCATGACTCATTGATATAACCACCTCCTCTATCAATGAGCATGACATTGTCATAGTACTTCTTGGTCGAATCAGTTCCAGTAACAATGAGATAAGGTATATTAGGCCGGTCACCGTTCCATCTAACAGCAAGAGTCCTATCATTACCAGAGACATACTCATCACCATTACGGCCAGCAATGTAGATGTATCCAGTTCCTCCATAGAAGTATATGCCCTCAATGGCTCTTAGGAAGGTATTATCCATGGTCCCAGCTGGATACCAATATCCCACCTCCTTCGTCTTAAGACCATATGCTTCTATCACTGATCCTATGAACTTGGCTATATCTTCTAGACTTGTCATTCTTTGACTACATCATCAAAGATGGAGCGTCTCAGAGATATAGCTGTCTTCATTCGTGGCATGATGAAGGCATCAGGATTCAAGACAGAGGAAGTTGGCTATAGGTACCCAGCTACTTCATTGGAGTCAAGTATCCTTACAAGTATAGAAGGGGTACACTTCATGGATGGAACAGGGTACATCTTCATATCTGGCCGAGATTACATGGAGTATGCATCGAGTGATAGCAATCTCTCTGTGGCATGGGATGGGAGCAGACCCAATGTCAAGCATACTCTGCTTGAGATTCCCAATGAAGAGAAGTACAGAAGAGATACTGAGCAGGCCCTAGCCGCTGGAGGTGGATATATCCAGTACCAATGGATGGGAAGGGATCAGACTACATATGTTCTACCATATGATGATTACCTGTATATCGGTGTAGCTTCCATTCCTGAGGATATCAAGACCAACACTGTATCCGACCAAGCATATGTCATGGCTAGCTTCATTGCCCAGGTCATCAGTAGGTTCATTGTATCCAACATCTGGAAGACAGAACGATACAAGCCATTCCTACAGGCCATCACTACAGCAGAGCCAAGAATACAGCTTCTTGATGGCTACATTGATAGGCAGAGTAATATGGCTCATGTACCATATTACCCTATGACTGTCCTGTTCGAGTAAGTATATGTAGGTTACCTACATACAACGGATTAATAGCATCAGTATACTTATATGATCTTGAACATCTTCAAGTCATCCAATGTAATCCCCCTATTCTCAATGAGACCATCCTTGCACCAGGGATACTTAGTGTTGGCTCTGATGAACTCAATGTCCGTGTTCCTTGATACACTATGCCAGCCACACTTGATATCCCCACTGATGAGATGATCTACTGTGAGCTTGTCATTGTTCTCTAACCTCTCCATGTGCCATATCATGTCAGGATAATCAATGACATCCTGTGGCTCGATATACCTGGACATGTAGTATGGATGCCAATCATCGTATGTCTCTTCCTCTTCATCCATGATCTCCATGATGTCTACACTGATGTCCTTATTCTGAGATAGTCCTTCTCTATCCCATCCTCCACTGATATCGGCAAGTATCTCCTTCATGTCAAGAGAGAATGATAAGCCATACCAATTAGACAGATTGAATGTCCTCACATCATCCATGGTAATGTCCTTGTTATTACATAGCCAGAATAAGTCCCACTTGTAGTCTGGGTTATCTCTTACCTCTAGAATGCTTATCTTACTCGATATACTGGAATCATGCCATTCTCGAGTAGCATTCTTCAATGTAAGATTAAGTATATCATCCACTATCAATCCCTTGTTATTGGATAAGCCAAGGAGATTCCATGGGTGCTCAGTATTGGTCCTTACATCATGCATTGGAACATACATTGATAAGCAGTACCAATCCCATACACCACTGGCATTGGGTAGATCAAGATGAAGTACATCATGGAGAGTAATACCATCATTAGTTGATAGGCCACTCTTACACCATGGAAGATGAGGGTTATCTCTTACGAGCTGAATGGGTACACTTGATGATATATCAGACCAATCAGTCATTCTTTATGTGTATGTAACATACACAACTATATGTATAGGAGATCATCGACAATTATATCGCGATTGATGAGACTGAGTCGTGGCTCCTTATGTCTTCTTAACACCTCTATACTGATATGGTGTGATATTTCTTCCCAATCCCACATACTAGCAGCATAATGCATCTCCATCTTGATTACATCCAATGTAATGCCCTTATTCCTGGATAGGCATCTCCTGTTCCATGGATGATGAGGATGAGCAATTACTTGCTCAATATTGATGTACATTGACATATAGAACCAATTCCAGTAACCAGTAGCATTAGGAAGATCCATCCTTGTTATAGCTATAGTGATACCTGTGTTCATCGATAGGCCTTCTCTGTTCCAATGAACATCAGGATGAGCAATTACTTCCCCAATATCAATGTTCTGTGATATATTGGTCCAATCCCATGTATCCGTGGCATTAGGAAGATCCATCCTTGTTACAGCAACAGTTAGACCCTTGTTGTAGGATAGCCATCTCTTATCCCATTGAATATGAGGATGCTTGATGACCTCCCTTATATCTATCTTCTGTGATATATTGGTCCAATCCCATGTATCCGTGGCATTAGGAAGGTCCATCTCAATAACATCAACAGTCAAGATGGGGCTCCATGATAGACCTTCTCTATTCCAAGGAATGTGAGGATGCTTAATTACTTCCTCAATATTGATGCTCATTGACATATAGAGCCAATTCCAGTAACCAGTAGCATTAGGAAGATCCATCTCTGTTACAGCTACAGTGATACCCTTATTCCATGATAGACCTTCTCTATTCCAAGGAAGATGAGGATGCTTAATTACTTCCTCAATATTGATACTCATAGATATATTCCTCCAATTCCACTCTTCTACAGCATTGGGAAGATCCATCTCTGTTACAGCTACAGTGATACCCTTATTCCATGATAGGCCTCTCTTATCCCATGGAAGATGAGGATGTTCAATTACCTCGTTAATATTGATGTACTGTGATACATCATACCAATTGATATTATTCATTGTTTCTACATATGGAGAATATCATCGATGATTATGCCTGGATTCCTTGATATGTAGCTCATATTCCAATCAATGTCATCATGTCTTCTGATCTCCTCCATATTCATATTCTTAGCTATATTGTTCCAGTTCCATGATCCAGTAGCACGAGGAAGCCTCATCCTCGTAACAGCTACAGTAAGGTGTGGATTCATTGATAGAGCTCTTCTATCCCATGGAAGATTGGGGTTATTAATGACATCATGCATGCCTATCCTCATACAGATATTGAACCAGTTCCACTTGCCTACAGCATCAGGAAGGTCCATCACCATAATAGCCGTACTAATATCCTTGTTCCTGGATAGACCTCCTCTATCCCATCTTATATTAGGATAAGCAATTACTTGCCCTATATCTATGGTCTCTGACGCATTCCTTAGGTACCAGTAACTGATATCGAGCTCTTCCTCTACATCAAGAAGGATAGGTATGGTGATTCCCTTGTTATTCAACAGACCATGTCTGCTCCAATGAACATCAGGATGAGCAATTACTTCCCCAATATCAATGTTCTCAGATATATCAGTGAGATTCCAGTAGCCCTCAGCATTAGGAAGATCAACCTCCATTGCTTCCACGGTGATGCTTGGATTCCGTGATAGACCCCTCTTATCCCATGGAAGATATGGATACTTAATTACTTCCCCAATATCAATATGCCTTGATATATTGAGCCAATCCCATTCATCTATGTCATTAAAAAGATCAATCACTTCTATTGTGATGTTCTTGTTCTTCGATAGATGAGACTTATCCCATGGAAGATCAGGATTAGCAAGGATATAGTCCATATCGATATACTGAGACATATGGTAGTAGCTCCATATTCCTGTAGCTTCAGGCATATCAATGGTCATCACAGTGGAATTAATGTCCCTGTTCATTGATAGGCCTTCTCTATCCCATGGAAGATCAGGGTTCTCTATAACCTCATTAATATTGATTATCTGACTGATATGGAACCAATCTGGCTCACTCATCCTTTGATGTATGTTACATACATCTACATGAGATCATCAACTATCACATCTGGATTACAGCGTATATACTTATTAAGGCGTGATATACTCCTAATATCATTGATATCGATGTAGTGTGCTATATTGAACCAGTTCCACTCACCTGTAGCATTGGGAAGATCCATCTCTGTTACAGCTACAGTGATACCCTTATTCACTGATAGGCCTTCTCTATTCCAAGGAAGATTAGGATGGTTAATTACATCCTCAATATTAATGGTCTTGGACAATGAATACCAATCCCACGATGATATAGCTTGATCCATCATCACAGCAACAGTAATGCCCTTGTTATTGGACAGGCAATATCCATCCCATTGGATGTGGGGATTATTAATTACTTCTCCAATATCAATGCTTGAGGCTATGTAATCTAGGTCCCACTCTCCTGTAGCCATAGGAAGGTCCATCTTCATCACGGCAACAGTGATACTCTTGTTCATTGATAGACTTAATCTATCCCATGGAAGATAGGGGTACTTAATTACATCGTTAATGTTGACGTACATAGACATACGAGTCCAGTTCCATGAACTTACAGCATTGGGAAGATCCATCTCTGTTACAGCTACAGTAATGCCGTCATTACCTGATAGGCCTCTCCTATTCCAAGGAAGATTAGGATGCTTGATTACTTCCTCAATATCTATCCTTGATGATATGCTATACCAACTCCACTCACCTGTAGCCATGGGAAGGTCCATCTCAATAACAGCTACAGTAATGCTTGGATTCCTAGATAGGCATCTCCTGTTCCATGGAAGATGAGGACTATCAATGATATCCCTCATACCAATTAATGTTGAGATCATGTGCCAATTCCATGAACTTACAGCATTGGGAAGATCCATCTCAATAACAGCTACAGTAATGCCGTCATTACCTGATAGGCCTTCTCTATCCCATGGAAGAAGAGGGTTGTCGATAATCTCCTGTATACGTATACTACGTGATATTGACCAACCAATCATTTGCCTAGATACATATATGTTCGCTGTACAAACAATGTCTCAGTATTGGTCTAGTATCAGCGCTCGTATTGATATTGGGGAAGTAATTGCTCATCCAGATCTCCCATGGAGCAAGAGCAGTCTATCAATGAATCCAGGCATTACTGTAGCTGTAACAGAGATGGACCTTCCCATGGCTACAGGTGAGTGGAGTTGGTACATGATCTCAACATTAATTGGTATGAGGGATATCATTGATAGTCCTCATCTTCCATGGAGTAAGAGTGGTCTATCAGGTAATGACCATATTACAGCTGCTGTTATTGAGATGGATCTTCCCAACGCAACAGGAACATGGAATTGGCATAACATATCGTCAAGGATAGATATCGAGGAGGTAATCAAGCATCCTAATCTTAGATGGGATAGATATGGTCTATCAGAGAATGAGGGCATTACTGTTGCTGTAATGATCATGAACATGCCTGCAGCCACAGGAGAGTGGGATTGGTATAATGTATCTATGAACATCAACATTGAGGATGTATTGTATTACTCCAATCTCCAGTGGGATAGAGGTGGTCTAGTCAGGAACAGTGATATTAATCTCGATGTAATAGACATCATAATGCCTGGTACTAAGAGTGTAGATGATTGGCATTGGATCAGTAGGAATATTGATATTGAGGAAGTCATTGAACATCCTTATCTTCCATGGAGTAAGAGTGGCCTATCATCGAACAAGGACATTAGTGTTGCTGTTATAGAGATGGACCTTCCTATGGCCATAGGATACTGGGATTGGGAAGATATATCACAGTACATTGATATTGAGGAAGTAATTGCTCATCCTCATCTTACATGGAGTAAGAGCAGTCTATCCATGAACAAGGATATCATCGCTGAAGTCCTTGATCTTGAGCTTCCCAATGCAACAGGAAGATGGATTCCATGGCATATATCAAGGATCATCAGGATGGAAGAGGTAAGGAAGAACCCTCAGTATCAATGGGATCTATCAGCCATATCAACCAACAAGGAGGTCACTATCGATGATATTACCTATCTCTAATGTAAATGCTACCTGTAGTATCACAGAGCATCAATATTAGCGAGGTCATTGAGAACCCCCATATTCGTTGGGATAGAAGTAATCTATCATTGAACACAGGCATCTCTGTAGCTGTAACAGAGATGGATCTTCCTATGGCTACAGGTGAGTGGAATTGGTTGGATGTAAGTAGATTAGTCCCTGTACAGGACATCATTGACAATCCTCATCTTCCATGGGATAAGAGAGGCCTATCAATGAACACAGGCATTACTGTAGCTGTAACAGAGATGGATCTTCCTATGGCTACATATGACTGGAACTGGAGGAATATATCTATGAGCATCAATATTGAGGAAGTAATTAAGTATACTCATCTTCCTTGGAGCAATGAAGGTCTATCAATGAACAGGGGTATTATCATTGCTATAATGAAGATGGATCTCCCTATGGCTACAGGTGAGTGGAATTGGTATCACTTATCTCGTTACATCAACATTGAGGAAGTAATCGCTCAACCTCATCTTCCATGGGATATATCTGGCCTATCAATGAATGAGTCTATCACTGTAGATTCTATGAACAAGATCAATGTAGCAGGAGAATGGGACTGGTTCTGGCTGTCTGTATACATTGACATTGAGGATGTAATTACTCATCCCAATCTTCCATGGAGTAAGAAGGGCCTATCATTGAACACAGGTATCTCTGTAGCTATAACAGAGATGGATCTTCCTATGGCTATAGATGAGTGGAATAGGTACTTCTTGGACAAGTATCTTCCCATAGAGGATGTGAGGAATAATGACCACACTGATGGTATATTAATGAACAGTGGATTAACAGTAGACGATATTATGTAGGTTACCTACATAATTATAGCATATACAGAAGATCATCGATCATCATGTCCTTGTTCATGTATAAGCCACTAAGCATCCATTGTATAGATGGGTTGGCTCTGATGTATTCAATGCTTATGTTCTTCGACAACTCGAAGTAGTTGTATTCTTCTGTAGCATTAGGCATGTTCAAGTCAAGTATAGCTGATATTATCATTACATTCCATGATAGACCTTCCTTGCTCCATGGAAGATGAGGATGGTCAATGACCTGCTGTGGATTGATCACATATGATATATCGAACCAATTCCAGTATCCTCTGGCATTAGGGAAGTCGATCATTGTAATGGCTACAATAATGTCCTTGTTCAATGATAGACCTTCCTTGCTCCATGGAAGATGAGGATGGTCAATGACCTGCTGTAGATTGATCACATATGATATATCGAACCAATGCCATTCTCCTGTGGCATTGGGAAGGTTCAGATCAATGACAGCAACACTAATGTCCTTGTTATAGGATAGACCTTCTCTATCCCATGGAAGAAGAGGATGTTCAATGATGTCCTGTATAGGGACTAATCTACTTACATCCAGCCAATTCCACTCATCTATAGCCATGGGAAGGTCCATCTCTGTTATAGCTACAGTAATGCCTATGTTCAATGATAGGCATTCATTCCTCCAAGGAAGATGAGGATGGTCAATGACCTGCTGTGGATTGATCACATATGATATATCGAACCAATCCCATTCACCTGTGGCATTAGGGAAGTCGATCATCGTAATGGCTACAGTGATACCCCTATTCCATGATAGACCTGCCTTGTTCCATGGAAGATCAGGATTGAGCTTGACCTCTTCAATATCGATCAATGATGATATATGCTTCCAATTCCACTCATCTGTAGCCATGGGAAGATCAAGGTCGAGTACAGATATACCGATGTTCTTATTCCTGGATAGGCTTTCTCTGCTCCATGGGAGATCGGGATTGCTGATTACCTCATCAGTATCAATGTACTGTGATATTATAGACCAATTCATTCTTTGTCATGTGTATGTTACATATACAGGAGATCATCTACTATCATATCCTTGTTGATGTATAACCTATCCATGGATCTCCTCATGTCATCTATGGGTGTGAATTGGGCTACATTATCAATATCCCACTTATCTACAGCATTAGGAAGATCCATCTCTGTTACAGCTACAGTAATGCCTGTGTTCAGCGATAGGCATCTCTTATCCCAAGGAAGATTAGGATGCTTGATTACCTCCTCGATATCTATCCTTGACGATATGTTATGCCAATTCCACCATCCTCTGGTATTAAGAAGGTCAAGCTCCATAATAGCTACAGTAATGCCTGCATTCCTTGATAGACCTCCCTTATCCCATGGAAGAAGAGGATGGTTAATGACCTCCTCGATGTTGATGTACTGTGATACATAGTACCAATCATACTCTTCCGTAGCATTAGGAAGATCAAGGTCGATTACAGCAAGGTTAATACCCCTACTTGATAGACCTCTCTTATTCCATGGTTGATCTGGATTGTCCATGACCTCATTAATGCTGATGTGCTGTGATATCCAATACCAATCCCACTCTTCTATGGCATTGGGAAGATTAAGCTTGAGTACAGCTACAGTGATACCCCTATTCCATGATAGACCTGCCTTGTTCCATGGAAGATCAGGGTTCTCAATGACCTCATTAATGCTGATGCTCTGTGATATACCCCTCCAATTCCACTCCTCTGTAGCCATAGGAAGATCAAGCTCTGTCACAGCTACAGTGATACCCCTATTCCATGATAGAGTATACTTATCCCATGGAAGATTAGGGCTCCTTCTTACATCTTCCATACTGATGTTCCTGCTTATATCTAGCCAATTCCACTCATCTATAGCCATAGGAAGGTCCATCTCTGTCACAGCTACAGTAATGCCTGTGTTCAATGATAGACCTTCTCTGTCCCATGGAAGAAGAGGATTCTCAATAACCTCATTAATATTGATGTATTGTGATACTTCATACCAGTTCATTCTTTGTCATGTGTATGTAACATACACAATTACATGTACAGGAGATCGTCGATAATTAAGTTCTTATTGATAGTTAGACCATCTATCTCCCATGGAAGATTAGGGCTCCTTCTTACATCTTCCATACTGATGTTCCTGCTAATGTCTTCCCATGTGAAGTCTCCTACAGCCATGGGGAGACTCATCTCTATAACAGCTAGAGTAATGCCTGTGTTCATTGATAGGCCTGCCTTGTTCCATGGAATGAGAGGATTATCCATGACCTCTCTTATATCAATTCCATGAGAGATCCATAACCAATCATACTCTTCTATGGCATTAGGAAGGTCAGTCTCAATAACATCAAGGGTAATACCCTCATTGTAGGACAATCCTCTCTTGTTCCAAGTAAGAAGAGGATTATCAATGATCTCTTGAATATCAACGAGTACGGAGATCCAGTACCAATTCCATTCTCCTCTAGCATTGGGAAGGTCCATGTAGACTACAGCAAGAGTAATACCCCTGTTCATTGATAGTCTATCCTTGTTCCAAGGAAGACGAGGATTGCTCATTACATCCATGATATCGATACGTGCTGATATTGCGCTCCAATCATACTCTTCTGTAGCATTGGGTAGATTAAGCTTGAGTACAGCTACAGTGATCTTCATATTCCTTGATAGGCCTTCCTTATTCCAATGAAGAAGAGGATGGTTAATGACCTCCTCGATGTTGATATACTGTGATACATAGTACCAATCATACTCTTCTGTAGCATTAGGAAGATCAAGGTCGATTACAGCAAGGTTAATATCCCTACTTGATAGACCTCTCTTATTCCATGGTTGATCTGGATTGTCCATGACCTCTTGGAAGTCGATGTTCAATGAGATCCAATACCAATTATACTCTTCTTCAGCATCAGGGAGGTCCATCTCTATAACAGCTACAGTGATACCCCTATTCCTTGATAGACCTGCCTTGTTCCATGGAAGATGAGGGTTCTCTATGACCTCATTAATGTTAATGTACTGTGATACATCGTACCAATTGATGATGCTCATCCTTTGATGTATATAGGTAACCTATATACTATTTGTTTGCTGCGATGAAGAAGGTATCACTATACATGACTATTATGCCTCCTGTCACTGTTGTTGTGTATGCATTGATCCAGGGAATGATACTACTGACTATGCTTCTCAATGATGGACCTCTTATACCTAGCTTATCCTTGATCCTGCTATACATGGAAGGATCTAGGCTAAGTGGAATGATCTGATGTTGTATCCTATCATAGATATTGGCTGTTAATCTTCCATGATTGTATGTTACATCATGAATGTCGAATCCATGTGTTACATCACCAATGGCCCCAGCATCGATAAGGAGTTGACGGACATTATCGTATGTGGTCATTTTATGAAGGTAACATCAGGATTGAATCTGACCTTCCTATCATCAACTGGTCCAGTGAATGTCATCATGATAATTACTGCTGATGTGACACATAGGATTCCTATGATGGACAAGAGACCATCATTCATTTCGTTCCCCTGCAATTCTCTTTCTTCTCTCTTCTAGCACCTTAGTGAGCTCGTCATCAACCTTAGTTCCTACCACGTGCTTTAGACTTGTCTTGCCTTCTCTGATCTCAACAAGAAGATCAGGAGGAATAACATTCTCATCTCCTGTGTACCAAGTATATATCCTGCTAATCGCACCATAGCCTACTGCACCTGCGATAACATATGTCAATGGATCCATTTGACCGACGAATATATTCGTAATTAACATACATGTTACAAATGGAATTACAACAGCATATAGAAGACTCGTACATCGATGCACTAGAACTTGATAGGATAAGTAAGGTGCTAGATATTCCTATGGGTAACAGTGTCAATACATTCTTACAGAGAGTAATTGACTACATTGAGACAGGGGTAAGAGTCGCTGGTAAGATCAAGAAGATGTACACAGGAGACTATACTCCTAGTAAGCTTGGTATTGTATCTATGAGATGTATTGGTGCTATGAACAAGCCACAAGTAATGGATCTATTCCTGGCCAGATTAAGGAGAGGTATAGATCCTAGTACTCCAACAACATACTCATACTGTAACATTAGTACAAGGGAAGGAATCATCACCCTTCCATATGAGAGGAATAGTCATGCTGAACAGGCTAATAGCATGATCATGTCAATCATAAGCAATGGAGCTGATTATCCCACCATCATTGAGGCACAGAGAATGATAGATAGATCTGTAGCCCATAACAGCGTTAAGATATTGATGTCGAGTATCCTTCTTACATGGAGAGAGGAGAATCTATTGGGCTTATAACGTATGTAGGTAACCTACATACTATAGGGGTGCAGTGATTGTGCCTGTGAACATGGGTATACCATTCCTACTACTCCTATGTCTCTTAACACATGATTGACACAAGGGAATGAGGTACGGCTTCGTATCAAGTATACTTCTTACCTGTACAGCATTGATCTTCGATGTTGGAGTCATGCATCTCATACTGGAACAATAAGTAGGAAGAGTACAGTCGGTAATCCACTCCCACTCTTTATCGTGTGGTATACCACTGATTATAGTATACAGTGTTCTATGTCTGTAGAACATTTGCTATATACATGTTACATGTATACTAATAAGGGGTCTTGAGATTGGCTTCTTCCTTGTCTCCACTGTAGCCATGTCTATTGATGGCCCTTCTATCTGCTTCATAGATGGCCTGGTTCAAGTGATGAATGATAGAAGCATTGTAATTGCTAGGGTATCGTTCATTGTACATGCTATAGATGTCCCTCATCAACGCAATGGCATCGTCAGCATATACTTGCTCGAAGTCAATGACGATCTTCTCACCATGGAGAGTAACTCCCTCCCTTAGCTCACCATCCTTCCACCACATACTACCCTCCTTCGTGTCATCGATAGGATATGTCTGCCTGAATAGTCTCTTTGCTCTGTCAGTGGTCATTTTCCTCTGTATCTCATGAATAGAGGAAGAATATCCTCGTATGTAACATTCCCTCTAGATGCTCCACTTATGAAGGAATTAAGATCGAATCCTCCTACACCTGGGTCATCCCAGTTATATGTAGGCCATGGGTCCGAACGCCTAGCGTTGGAATTGGCCTTCAGCCTAGCCATATTCTCGTCGAATCGTTCCCTGCTTATACGCATCTCCTCATCCCAAGCAGCAATCTCTTCTTCTGTGAAGATAGGGACTATAGGAGGGGGAACAGGTCGCCTATATTCATGTGTTCTTCTTATTAAGAACTCGTTCGGCATCTTACTCTTTGACAAAGATATGAAGACTGAATCAATCTTATTCCATGGAATCAGGCTTAGTAACTCATTGCGTCACATCTGGAAGATCAGATCACATGAGCTAGGTATAAGTGCATATCGTTATCCATCAAGATGTATCCCTGTTAATGAGTACATAGATGATAATGAGCCGCAATATGATGGACTCTGCATCATTGTCATTGGTACTACTGAATTCGAGAGAGTCTACTTGTGTGACAAGAAGATGACATCATCACTGCATGATGCTCCTGTAGCCATAGATGAAGATATGAGATCGCATGTGAATGTAGAGGGATTCAAGCACTTCTGCTCGAGATTCGATCTCCCATTCAAACAGCCAAGATGGTTCCTTGGTGTAAGTCAATACTAGTACAGATGTAACATTTGTACATACAAGAAATGTTCAGGGGGTCTATATTCCTGATAATATGTGGGTCTTATCGTAAGATAGGAAGATCAAGTAGTACATCGGCGTCTGTACTCCTCCTTAGGGATCACTTCCCCGTATATAATAGACTAGCATATATCTTCCCTGTTAATAACTACGAGGAAGCATATAGGGACCTGGTCAGGTGGATACTTGATGAGGAATGTATACGCATAGATATGGTCATAGCATATATGTACACACTTGCTACTGTCTATGGTAACAGTCGTAAGATCCGTATAATAAGGCCTAAGCCAAGGACATTCAAGCAAGCATTAATTAGGCTGATATATAGGTGACCTATATACTACGATGTAATGATGGGGTCATCATCCCTGTACTCTCTGAGCTCATGATCTCCAATGATGGAGTCGACCTTATGCCTGATAATGGCATCTACTTGACTAGATCTGATATACTCGTCAACTTGCTCGTATGTAGTCTGTCTCATTCCTCTGAGTGTAAGGACTACAGAGATGGCACCAAGAGATGCAAGCACAGTCGAAGCAATAGCAGCAACGAGAGATACAGAGCCAATAATGACGGATGTATAGATGTCCATTGTTTTATGCATGTAACATGCATACTATATATTTACAAGCACCATTCTCCTGTTGCATTGGGAAGGCCTCCTTCTTGATCAAGTCTCATCACTTCATCCATCTGCTCCTCATTCTCGGACATCATCTCTCTGTCCCAGGGAAGATGAGGGTGATCGATGATCGTTGAAGGAAGATGATTGTATGATGCAATGCTCCAGTCCCATTCTCCTGTTGCATTAGGAAGGCCAAGGGCAACGCCAATCACACTAGGATCGATATTCTTGCTCAATCCTTGCATGTCGTAAGGAAGGAGAGGATTCTCCATGATGAAGTCAATGGAGGCCATCTCGCTAACAGCATGCCAATCATTACGATCGAGAGCAACGTGAAGCAAGCTATCCTGTGTGAAGTTCATTCTTGAGTGTCTTTCTTCTCCAATCAAGAATCTGATCATTGTCAAGCCACTTAAGCATCACATACATGTACCTTGTATCAATGACAGCACAACAGAAAGAGCATCTATCATTCAAACACCTCATGATATTAATCATAGTAGCCATATTCATCCTCCTTGGTATCAGCGCATCATTACTGGCCATTACTATGCTAGGAACAATGCAGCAGCCATAATATACATGTAACATGTATACTTATTCGATGTAGCCATAGCCGCTTCTTATAGCCAGGTGACTATTACCATTGTATGGATCACTTGGAAGAAGGAACATACCACGAGTATGGTAGTGATTACGAAGCCTATAGATATCAAGGGCAATAGGCAACCTATTAGGACCTTCCAAGCTATACATCCCTGCTGCATACACGAAGCCAAGCTCAGTCATTCTATCATCTATACCTGACAATTCAATGGCGATCTCTGTATCACTCGTCTCAATGTACCAATGGTCATGCTCAGAGATGATATCGTACAGTCTATGAGTAGGTGTACCCATTAGTCCCTGTACATAGGCCTCGTTCTCCTTCATTCTACGGAAGGAGTCTTCAAGGTCGATTCCTGGGTCGATCTCATTGAGCATAGAGAGGCTACTAGCAGTGTAATTATCACTTCTTCGTCGCTTCATTTATATACGCTTCTATAGCTTCGACTTAATCATCTCATGTAGCCGAGATCCATACATTGTAGTACACTTATAACTACAACCATAGAAGACTTCATTCGATGATGTAATGATCATGTAGCCATCGCCTGATGCATGGATCTCGCCAGAGATAGGACACATTCCTGGCCTGATTCTCTTCAGATCAATGAATGGTCCACATCTTGTACCATTGACGATCAATCCTGTACTCCACTTATCATTGATCTTGTCCATCGATTCCTTGGCCAATATGAACATGGGATCGTCATGATTAATTATCACTCTGATATCATCAATGGAAGGATATGCGTCCATCATTTGAGTCCAAGAGGGGGTACATATAACTGTGAGTAGTGGCTACATGTATATGAGAAGTTTCATTCGTTATACAAATGAAGCGAAGAAGGAACGACGAGTATTCTCTTAGTAGTGTTGCGATGCTCAATGAGATCGACCCAGGAATCGACCTGGGAGACTCTTACAGGAGAATGAAGGAGAACGAGGCCTATGTACAGACACTCATAGGAACACCTACTCATATTATGTACGATATCATCTCTAGTCATGAACATTGGTATGTAGAAGGTGGTAATGATAAGTTGTCTATCGAACTTCCTACCACTGATGATAGGATGCTTGAACTTGGCTTCATCTTCGATCGTGGTACATATAATGCAACAGGCCCAGGTATCTATAGGACAGTCCTTGATATCTATAGGCTTCGTAATCACTACCATACTCGTGGTATGTTCCTTCTTCCAAGTGATCCATACGATGGTAGGACATTCTTGGCTGTAAAGAATGAATATGGCTACATTCATTAAGTATACAGGTAACCTGTATACATCACTCACATGGGAAGAATCCCCTACCATCCGATCCCCATAGATTCCTGAAGACTATTCTTCCTTCACTGTTAATATAGGCCTTATTGGTAAGATCGCCAGTAGTAGGGTATCTAATCTCCTTCTTATTCATTGCTACTTTTACATGGACCATAATCATCTTCAATAACTGTACTATACAGGTTACCTGTATAATCTACTTGTATGTCTCTGTTAAGTTGGCACCCATGGCACGAAGGTAGTATGTTAGGAGCTGGTAACTCCATACTGTATTGATCCTTGCAATCTCAGATGGAGGAACTACAGTGTTACAATCCATACAGATATACTCTGTCCCCCTCTTCGTGGCTAGACCTCCACAGTTCATGCACTTGAGTAATCTGATGGCATCACTGGTAGTAGCCATTCTCTCGTGCAAGATGGCTGAAGCGCCATGAGCAGCATAAGCATCCTTCTCCTGTAGACCTGTACTTGCTCCACCATCTCTTCTCCTACCCTTGACTGGCTGATATGTTACTGGGTCTCTTCTACCCACATATCCTCTGGCCCTTCTCTTGTTGTCAACCAGATGGCGTAGTGCTACATAGTGGACTGTGCCACAGAAGATAGGGTTGGTAATGACCTCATCACCTATGGTGATGTTATACTCGGCATTGACAGGGATTCCAAGCCTCTCTCTGATGTCCCTAACCTGTTCCACCTTCTCATCGTTGTCGTACATGAAGGGTGTTACATCTGTGATCTCATCAAGGAGATCAGATGCTTCATCAATGCCATAGGTCTCATACATGTGATCATCGAATGCTTCTCTGTCATTCTCATACAGGTAACGAAGAGGAGTACCATCGTTATCCTTGAGATTGTAGATGTAGTCCACTGTACCAGAGATGAAGATCTCCAAGATCATACCCATGGTCATCCTCGATGGGAAGGATAGAGGATTGAAGACGATGTCGAACTCAAGCTCCTCCTCTTCTCCTGTAACATCATTGACCCAGCGAGCAATGGGCATTCGGTCGGACGGAATGATACCTACATTGATGTTCTTCTGGGCATAGAGAGCAGCATACTTATTGCCGGCCTTAGGACCGATAGGCATAGCACCCTTGATTCTGATGGAGGAACCACGCTCGATGCCATCAATGTAGCCATATGTGATATCGAACCTCTCCTTCTGTATCTCACTGATGCCAGTATCTGACCGCTCAATTAACATGGTAGCCACATCACCACGAATGATCCTTCTCCTGGGATAGATGATGTCCAATGTACCCATGTTATCACCATCGATGATTCTAGGCACTACAGCTTCCACTGGCCCATGCCATTCATCATCCATGGAGATGAAGGGTGTATCATGCCATCCCAGACCGAAGCCTTCCTCCCGTCCAGTGAGGATCTTCTCCCTCCAATCATCATCAACCATGGCCAATGCTAGCCTGTATGTGATTGGAGCACGAGTGGTTGATACCCTTGTCTTCCCAGGAATGTCATATGCTTCTGTCCCAGGAGAGATCTCTCTGACACTGCCATCATCGTAGGTAATGATGACCTTACGATATGTCCCCCAGAGACGATACCTTAGGCCCTCCTCTACCTCATACAGGCCATCCTCATCAATATCTGGCAATTCTGTAACCTCGACAATGTGAGGATCGCCATATGGTAGGATGACACTGTCACTGAAGTCAGGGTCAATGAGGCCCCTCAGCTCAACTATGTCTCCACTGGGCATCTCTTGTGTAAGCCAGTTATAGCGATTGAATGATGTCATACCTCTCTCACTCCTGAAGATATTGTAATGGTACCCATCTAGGGCCCCAGAGCTGGCCAATCTCTCACTGAACAAGATGGCATCATCTCTGTTGGAGTCATAGGACATACAGGCAATACGAACATTACGCCCAATACCTACCTTGTCCATGCCCAGGCGTCTTGCTGTGTCAGTCAGGAGAAGAGAGGCCTGTGGGTTCATGAGATAGTTAGTGTCATTATCGAACCTATCCTTCTCATACTTGTATGGACGGCCAATGGCTTGCTTGACATGAACAGTAGCATAAGTCCCTCTTGCGGCTGGATTGTGCTCGATGAATGACAGGGTGTTGGATACCTGTGACAAGATGTACCCAGGCTTAATCATGGCATGAGTATACTTAGATGCATCTATGGGTGTGAACTGGCCATCTCTTCCTCTCGTGTACAGCCATTCAGCGACCACAGATGACCATGACATCTCGTAGGAGTCAATGTACTCGACGATTCCCTCCCTCAACATGGCATTCATGTTCATGTTGAGAATGTCACTTCCGGGCCTGAGAATGTCATCAAGCTTGTCTTCATCGTTATCGATTCGAATGACAGGAATGATTGGCCTGCCATGAGATGTACGCACGACAATGACAGGTACTCTATCCCACATGCGATGAATGGCAAGGCCAATACCCCTGTTAATCCTTCCTTCTTGTCTTGCTAGCCTCAGCTCATCATAGACTTCATCACTGACCCAGGCACGAGGAGCTCCATCCACGATGAACATGTACTCGCCAATTCCAGCAGGAGAACCAAGGAGAGCATCAATCTCTTCCTCCAATGCCATCATCTCAGACCTGGTCAGATCCTCACTGATAAGGACAGCCTCAGCCAGATTGTTAATCAGACCGATGTTGTTGTTCTCAGGAGTGTTGGCTACACATTGGGCACCCCATTGAGATGTATGGATTCTCCTCGCTGCTCCAGTATTGCCTCCAGCCTTGGCGTTAATCTTCACTGTCCTGATACTGTCGATCATCGAGGCCACATTGTAGGCGGCAACATCATCAACGACGCCATCAAGGATGTCATTGTTATCAGCCCTAGGATTAGAGACATACTTGACCGCCCACTTATTCTGCCTCATTGTTGATATCATAGCATCCTTCGGCGTGGAAGGCTTAGCCAAGTCAATGTTGAAGCGTAGGTAGTTGCGCAGGAAGTCCTTCATCTGTTGTCCTGGTGCTTCCCATCTCTTGTAGGAGAAGTCCTTCCTATCAGTAGGACCAACTTCACCAATGGATGTACCCGGGATCACACTAGCCACCAAGTTGATGAACATCATACTCATCACTCTGACCTTGGCATAGAAGTTATCCTCCAGGTCTTCACCATAGTTACAATGAGGCATAATAACATCGATAATAGCATCACTGAGGCTATCATCTGGGTTCCTTAGCAGTAGGGTTCTCATCTCGGCTTCAAGGGCATTAATGTCATCGTTCATAGCATTGGTCTCTGTCAGGCTGAAGATGCGAGCAATCTCCTGGTCATTATCGGCCAAGTTCATCAGCTCGTCCCTGAAGATCTCTATTGCCCTCATGTTATCCATGTCAAGAACGACATGAGCATACAGTCTGGCAATGTTGATCACATTGATAGGGACAGGCAGGAGGCTCCTTGCATTCATCATGACAATGGCTCCATATGTACGATACACATCCATATCAACGCCCTTAACACCGTCACCGCTCTTATCATAGGCCATAATCATCTGATGATAACTGATGCCTGATCTGATACTTCTGACTTCGCTGATCATATGACCTACAGCTCTGATACGAGCACCCTCGCCTCCGAATGGTGATGGGATGTATTCAGGAGACTTAACCACATATGTCATGTTCATGAGAATACGATCAACAATGGCCATCCTCTTCAGCTTACCACTGATGATATAATGGCCATCGGGAACACCATCATCATACTTGACAATGTGATCAAGGATGTACTGGGTCCTCTCGGCATAATCAGGATCGGATAGATAGCTCCTCATAATGGCCAGGTTACAGACATTGCTCCCGACCATCACTGGCCAATCAAGGATGGACACCCATCTCTCTGCTCTGACACCGAAGCCAGTGTAGATGCCATCAATTGGCGTCAACTGGACATCGGACTCCCCAATGTCAACCCATACAGTAGCTGTGTAGCTCGATGAGAGGTTGCCCATGGATGAGCGATTGAGCGATGCATTGGGCCAGATATATGCCCTAAGATCGTCATCTTCCATGGAAGGATGAGGAGGGGGTGTGTCATGCTTGTTCATCCTATGAGGCCAAGAGAACTTGATATTATTAATGGTAACTGATGTCCTCCCATATAGACGTGGTCTACTAATGAGATCATCTAGTTGTTCCATAATGACATCAGCATTCTGAGCACTGTTGATGGAAGCAATGACAGCCTCTGAGTCCGGGGTCGAGGTATAAGTTACACCAGCAGCAATATGAGGCACAAGTGCTCCAGTGCTGTAGTGTTCGAACAACTCACGATCAATGTGCTTCGATACTGTCCTTGCTGACTTCATTTGACTTGGACAATGTTAACTTTGTCTACCCACATAAATGAGTAGTAATCTTGTAACGGGAGATAACACTTCAGCAAGGAAGAATAGGTCTAAGGTCGATGCTTATCATCATGTAATGCTTCCTTCTGTGGGCGATGGCAATAGGAAGGCCGTTCGTGATCTTGGTCAGAATGTGAAGGATATGGCTGGTAACATGAAGAAGGCCATTAATCAGGCCAATGACATCGCCTCTACCCTGAAGCATCATGTCGAGACCAAGCTCAATGCTCATTCCCTACAGACGACAGCAACCATTGGCAAGCTTGAGGCCCAGGTTAGCCTCCACACCAAGAAGCATGGCGATGATGTGGCCAAGTTGAAGGCCGATGTCATTCACAATGATAAGAAGTGTGACTCCGAGACCACCAAGTTGAAGAAGGAGCTCATTAACCTACATAAGAAGCATGGCGATGATGTGGCCAAGTTGAAGGCCGATGTTCATAAGAAGTGTAATGGTGACTTGTCCAAGCTGGAAGTTCTCATCGGCTCTCTCACTGACAAGCTCAATGCCTTGACTAAGAGAGTGGTTGCTCTGGAAGTAACAGAGAAGAAGGACTACATTCACCTGGGTAAGGATGCATTCGTCCCGCCACAGCCTGAGTCCAAGGAGTCATCAGGTGGTGTCTGGGAGACGGCTCCTCTCGCGGCATCAGTCAATGGAGGTCTATCCTTGTTCAACATTGGCTACACCAAGAAGAAGGGCTATGATGTTACCATTGACAAGGACAGTGGTAGACTCATGCTCTATACCCCCAAGTAATCGTACCTGTAACAGGTACAAACAATGCTTAGTCCAACTGATATAGCCATAGCTTATGCTATGATAATGGATGTTATCACTACAGAGCTACAGCTTCTCAAGGTTCCAGCTCCTCTTCTGGTCAGCAAGGATGATCACATCAATGACATGCTTGCATCTACTGGTCGTGGCCCGGTCTCCTTCATCGCTGATGATGGCTCGACTATAGAAGTGGTCCAATCCTTGGCCAAGTGGAAGAGGCTGGCCATGGTAACATATGATATGAAGCCAGGTCAAGGACTATACACGGATATGCATGCCATTAGACAGGATGAAGTCATTGGGCCCATACACTCCCATCATGTGGAGCAGATCGACTGGGAGGCAAGAATCAGGCCAGAGGATAGAACCTATGATAGGTTCATTGATGTGGCCAATCACATATACAGGATCATTAGGGTAGCAGAACTATATGTCATTGAGCACTACCCTCAACTTGGAGAGGCCTTCATGTCAGAGAAGATGCACATCATCAAGAGGAAGGACCTAGACCTTCTCTATCCTGGCCTCGATGAGAAGGAGCAGGAAGATGCCATTGCTAAGACTCATGGGAGCGTTCTCATCACATGTATAGGGGCCCCTTCTAGAAGCTGGGAGTATGATGATTGGTCAATGAATGGAGACATCATCATATGGTCTGACAAGCTCAATAGATCAGTCGAGATCACATCCATGGGTATCAGAGTGGATGATAAGGCCCTAGTGAGACAGGCAGAGGAAGTGGGTGCCATTATACCTGATAGTGAGTATCATCGTGGTGTGATCGATGGTACACTTCCATTCACAGTTGGAGGTGGTCTTGGTAAGGCAAGGATAGTGATGCTTCTATTGAAGATGTCCAAGCTGGTTCAGTAGATGTATGTTACATACATCCTATAGTGCTGTGTATCCCATATTATCCCTGAGTGTCTTGTTGATCTCATGGTAAGGAATGGTCTTGAATGCTGGGTTAATGAGGCACATCTCTTCATATGTGTCTATTCTCTTGGTACTGGTCTCTCCAACGACGAAGGAGTACTCTTCATTCACCGGTCTCTCCGTGGCCGATTCTGCCCATCTAGTGATTGCGCTAGGACATCTTCTCACCACATCAGGGAGAGAAGCCAGTGAGTCCCTGATCTTCTCTAGGCCAAGGATATGAGGATGTACAGTGAATGTACCCTTCTGATCTGTGACTTGAACTACATCCACTGTAGAACCAAGCATCAAGTTGAGTACCTTAACACATCCAATACCCTTGATATTAGGATGGTAATCTGTACCCGATAGAATACATAGGACCTTGAATCGTCGTGATGCCATGTGATAATCAGACATATCGATCTTATCATCGTCCTTCTTGATGAGATCAAGCTTATCAAGGACATCAAGATGGGTGTATGCCGTTCCCTCGAATCCACCTACTCTCTCTGATGCTGTCCTTAGATTACGAACAACAACAGTACATCCATACATGAAGATGTCATAGTCATCAATGATTGCACATGAGCAATGTAGGGGATCCTTCTTGTCAGTGACCAACTTGGCACATACTCCTTCGGCCTCTCTATGGGCCCTAACCATTGTGATGTTCAACTTCTTCATCTCCTCAATGGCAGCATTGACATGGGCGGAAGTTGGGAAGTAGGAGTTACGGAGCCTCTTCTTGTATGCCTCTAGATCCATACCTGTTCTGGCTGTCTCTACCTTCTCCTCGTTGTTGACCTTGAGCATGGTTCGTTGCTGGATTGTGTCCGACTTCATCTCTGGTCCTCTTCCTTCAATGACAACAATGGGAATCATACCAGAGCCTACTAGTCTGGTCATGTAGCCACGATAGAAGTTCCTGAACATCTCAAGGACCTCATCATCGCTAGGCTTAGACCAGCCATTATCATAGGTGAACTCATGCATATCAATGACCCTATTGGCCGCGCCTGCATTCTGCTTGTATATGATACCTGATGCTTCCACGGCTACACGAACTCCATGTAGAGAGTTCAAGTAGAATGGGGTTGATGTATCTTTGTCATTGTATCTACCAACGAATGGTACATTGCGTGCCTTGAGCAGGTTAGATAGTCTCTTGATGGTCATCTTTTGACTCGCGTCTTCCAAATGTTTGCGCTTGGACCTGTGATCGGATCTGTTCGTCGTGGGGTGGTTCATGTACTCGTTCAGACGACTTCTATAACAACAGTAACTATCACAGTGGAAGGAGATGATTATGATCGTACCAAGAAGATGCTCTCTACACCTGATCATCCCACTGTCTTCAAGATAGAAGATATCAGAATGAATAGAGACTATTCCATCTGTATTGAGACGGACAATGATGTAAGGGAAGGATCATTCACAACAAGAAGTGGCCCAATACATGCTATGAGCTGTAATAAGATGGATCGCTTGGGTACGCTTGCACATGTAACATGTACTAGGCCTTCTCTCTGTCTTCATATAGGTGACCAAGTATACAGCGATTACGGTAACAGCACATACAAGGAGGCTACCAAGAAGAAGACATATGAGGAGATGGTCATGGTGTATCGTAAGATGTACATTGATGCATGGTCAGCACCACTCATGCAAGAGATTCTCTCGACTCGATGCAATGCCATGATTATGGACGATCATGACATCGTTGACTCATGGGATCAACACATTCGACTTCCTGACTCATGGTCATCCATTGTCATAGGTGGAGGATGGCATGCGCTTGCGAGCATCTACATGTCCAGGAAGGAGAAGGCTATCATTGCTGGACTTCAAGCATACACGGAGTATCAGCTATCATTGGCTGGTCTTCTTGTTCCTGGCTCATATACTCTTACACTTGGAGAGAAGGATATCCTACTTGTCGATGTAAGAACAGCGAGAGCAAGTAGGAGTGATATCCTTGATATAGATGAATATAGGCAATTCGATATCATAGTGTCTCCTATACCTGTATTCCTATTGCCTGTCATTGCTCTGAACAGAGTAAGTGCTTGGATGCTTAGACGACTGGGAATCCCTGATGCCTCTGACATATGGAACATATATCCAAGACACCTAGATCAGATGATATCAATTATCAAGGTAGGTAATCCCCTCCTTATCTGTGGTGATGCTCACATGTGTGGTCATAGTGTAATTGGAGGGCAAGTACAACAATACACGACATCAAGTATCACAACGACGCCAGCACCAAGGATTCTCAAGGTCATAGTTCGCCTGTTCAAGAAGTACAGGATAAGAAGGACAAGCGTTGAACACCTACATTGGACTCGTCATAATAACTACCTAGTCATTCCTGTGGAAGGATCACCATACTTCATCATACCCGACGCCTAGAGAGTACTCTATCTGTGGCTGGAATCCAGGCATACCAGGATACCTCTCGGGGAACTCGCCAGCATCAAGTTCCTCTGATAGATTGGTTGGTCCAATGTCACCGTAGTAATATGAGCCAACGAAGATGGGCTCTACTCCCATACCAAGCATATCTTGCTCATTCGTTGTTGGTGGATACAGTTGACGAATGCCAATGAAGTCATCACCGCCCTCATCTACTTCCATTGATTCGATGTCCGGTACAGTCTTCTCGAAGTCGAAGTCCTCATCATATACTTGCTCGAAGTCATGAACACCACCATAAGGATGCTCCATTGTGTTAATGTCATTGTATGTGATCTCTTGTTCCATTGGCCAAGGAATCAGTGTAAGAAGGAACTCCTTCATCTCATCTGATCTTGCGATCTCATACAGGTGATCATAGTCTACAGGAGGATCTACACTGTCAATTAGTTCCTCTATTCCCCTGACATCATTATCGAGGACCATAATCTCAGCTGTCATAGGAACATCCCTGTACCAGTCTGGGTACATCGTATCTATGTAATCGTTCATCTTTGGTGATGATGAGACAAATGCGTATTGATACAGCGATTCGTCTGCAGAGACCTGCCTTCATGGATGAATTCCTCGACAATAATGATCATCTCATCGAAGCCATAGCTAACTACATGGAACACGAGGATAATGTTACTCCTTCTTCTCGTGATGTGTGGAACGCTCTACATCTTGTAAGCTTCGATAGGCTTGATCTGTTCCCCAACAGTCTGAAGGTTGTCATTATGCTACAGGATCCATATCCTAAGCCTGGTGCAGCTATGGGTGTTGCTATG